>ERZ827108.792-NODE-792-length-49747-cov-5.101123_pt1 | contig 49747 bp, 47 predicted proteins | sample MGYA00519921_ERZ827108 | MGnify/ENA primary metagenome ERZ827108 (study PRJEB31778, sample SAMEA3449258) | human gut metagenome | biome: human gut; feature: human-associated habitat; material: faeces | place: United Kingdom | collected 2010/2012 ...
ACGCCACACCGACGAAATGCGTAGCATTTTGGAGGTTGGCTCTGAACAGTTACTAAAGTTCTTCCAATCAAAGCGGATATTCGAAACCCGCTCCGTTGCTTATTCAACTTCCTGAATACAGCCGCTCCTTTACGCTCCTGTCAGGATTTTCAGAAAAATTTTTACACTCCAAAGCCCGAGAAATGTTTCCGCCGCGCAGCCGGATATACAGTACAGTACCATAGCGATCCAATCAATCTTCGCTCTTCTTGAAGGATACGGGAATACCCCTGCGCTGAAATCTTCCCGCGGCAGAGTGTGTGAGAGGAAAAGCTGCAGTTCCTTTTTCCACTGCAGCCCGTAAAAAATCCACTGCGGCAGCGTGCAGCAAAAAAAGAGACCGATTCCCTGCACACCCTGCCTCAATGCAAAAAGTGAAAGCAGCATGCCACCGGAGCACCCAAGCCACCCTGTAAAGAACAGATGCAGCCACAGTCCCAGCGGAGTATAGCTGCTCATCCACAGAAAAAGGAGAGTGCGCAGCCGACTGCTGAGCAGGTATCCAAAAATGGGCAAGAGCAGAACCTCCATCTCCTGCATCTTTTTCATTCCGTACAGGCTGAAAAATCCGGCATATGTTCCCTCCCGCATCCGAAACACTTCCGGAAGTGCCACACCTGCAAGGATTCCGAAAAGCAGGGCGGCTGCCAGACACAGATAAATTCCCTGACGTGTTTTGATTTTCATACCAGGCCAACGCAGCTTTTTTTACAGTGTATGAAGAGGCAGCCTGTTTATGCAGACAATTTATGATATCATCATCGCTCCGCCAGATACCGCTTCAGCCCCTCATAAATTTCCTCTTCTGACGGCGGACATCCTTTGATGCAGTATGCAAATCCGGACGTGCAAATTCCGACGCCAAGCTTACCGCTCTTGCCGCGGTATCCCTGTCCGATACAGATTTTTTCCTGAAGCGCTTCAAGAAGTCCCTCTTCCTTCAGACGATCGAGCACTGGAAGCAGGCTCCCGTAGCAGGCACTGCACGACTCAACCTCCTCAACCGCGTCACGCACTGTCACTACTTTTTGCGCATACGGAATCTCCTCGTCCCAGATCTCATCGCCGGATAGAAAACGTAACTGCACACTTTCGTCACACGCTTCTCCCGAAAGTTTACCAGTACCGCTTGATTTCTCTGCTTCCGTTCTTTCCTCTGTCAGATTCATATTGGCTGTATGGCATTGCTCGCACACCGCCACCTGTATATTTGTCAGATCCGCGCTGCCCGCGCCGAGCGCTTCCGCCATCCCGATATATGGCACCTCACTGCAGTCATAGTGCAGCAGGTTACAGACGTATGCATCGAGAAGCACCGGATCGGCCGCTGCCATAATGCAGTTGCGCACCACCGGATTGCCGCCGTCCTCAAAATCGAGATCGCCGCAGATATGGTCTGCGACAATAAAATCCTGATGAATGCCAAGCGCCAGATGTGCGATCGGCCGGTGCAGCCCCATTGCATGAAAATGGCGTTTCTCTGCATTCGGAAGCAGCCCCTTCATGTTTTTCAGTGCGCAGGTGATTTTCGTCTGGCAGTGCCCTTTTACCACCGGCACGTTAATCAGAAAATCAAACGTTTTCACACAGTTTGTAAGACGCAGTTTCAAACCACCGCAGTCCTCTTCAAAGGAGCCTTCCTTCTGCGCATCAATCAGACGAACGCCGTACTTTTCTGCCAGCTCATAATATCCGCAGACCTCCATCGCCTCCGCTGTGCAGTCTCCAACCCATGAGCCCTCCGCAATCGTAAGATTCCGGCAGCCGTGCTCCTGCAGATACTCGATGATTCCAGAAACCACCTCCGGATGCGTCGTTGCCCCGAGAAACGCCGGTGTCGGCGCGACGAGGTTCGGCTTGATTCCGATCCGGCAGTTTTTATCCGGAAGCCTTCCGATCAAATCTGCCGCCTCAAGCAGCTGCTTCGTCATTTCTTTATAATCTTCTCCGTATATTTTAATAATCTGGTTTTTTTCCAAAGATAAATCCTCCCTGTTATCGATTTGCCATAGATATGTCAGACTATCAAGATGAATTGTAAAACGCCCCCGAACACAACTTTCATTGCATCCGGAGGCGTCTTTTTATTTCTCGCTTGGACTCATTTGCCAAAAATGGCTTTTTTATTTGTTATAATTTACGATCTTACCGAAGTCCGGCTTCAGAGCCGCCCCGCCGATCAGACCACCGTCGATGTCCGGCTTGGAAAGGAGCTCAGCTGCGTTGCCTGCATTCATGGATCCGCCGTACTGGATGCGAACTGCCTCTGCAGTTGCCTCATCGTACATCTCAGCGATGGTGTGACGAATCATTGCGCAAACTTCCTGTGCCTGGTCAGCCGTTGCAGTCTTGCCGGTTCCGATTGCCCAGATTGGCTCATATGCGATTACCATGGTCTTTACCTGATCAGCAGTTACGCCTTCCAGATCTGCTTTGATCTGAAGATTGATCCAGTCTTTGTATGCATTTCTCTCACGGAGCTCCAGAGACTCGCCGCAGCAAAGAATCGGAGTCAGGCCGGAAGCAAATGCCTTGAGCACTTTCTTGTTCAGAAGCGCATCATCCTCTTTGAAGTAGTCACGACGCTCGGAATGTCCGATGATGACATACTTAACGCCTGCATCCAGAAGCATCGGAGCAGAGATCTCTCCTGTGTATGCTCCCTTGTCCTCAATGTAGAAGTTCTCAGCGCCAACTGCTACGTCGGAACCCTTAACAGCTTCTACAACCGGTACGATATCGATTGCCGGTACGCAATATACAACATCTACATCCGGATTTACTACGAGATCTTTCAGAGTATTTACTAATTCTACTGCCTGGCTCGGAGTCATGTTCATTTTCCAGTTGCCAGCGATAATTTTCTTTCTTGCCATTTTCGTATCCTCTTTTTCTCAGATTACAAATCCTTTATGGATCTCATCTGGTATCTGCTGCCTGTTCTGCGGCAGGCGAATCGGACTTGCCCCGATCCGCCTCTGCTCATAACAAAGCACCCTCAGTTAATTTTCTTTCAGATACTGACGGAGCTGCTGCACGTACTCTTCCATGCGGATTCGGTCAACCGTGACCTGCGTGTTGGAAAAAAGCGCGTATTTTGCAGAATTGAGATAAGACTCAAGCTCGTCCAGCACCTCATTTGCTTTCTTTATTTTATTTGAGAAAGCTTCGTCTTTATTTATCATCTGCAGCTACAACGCCTGGAAGATCCTTGCCCTCAAGGAACTCGAGGGAAGCTCCGCCGCCAGTGGAGATGTGGCTCATCTTGTCACCAAAGCCAAGCTGGTTGACTGCTGCTGCGGAATCGCCGCCGCCGATGATCGTGGTAGCATCTGTCTCTGCAAGAGCCTTTGCCACTGCGATTGTTCCCTTTGCAAGGATCGGGTTCTCGAATACGCCCATCGGTCCGTTCCATACAACGGTCTTTGCAGTCTTTACAGCGTCTGCGTACAGAGCTGCTGTCTCTGCTCCGATATCAAGGCCCATCATATCAGCCGGGATTGCGTCAGCCTTCACTACGGAAACCTCAATCTGAGCATCAATCGGTGACGGGAATGCCTTTGCGATCGTGGTATCTACCGGAAGCAGAAGCTTCTTGCCAAGCTTTTCTGCTTTCTCGATCATCTCTTTGCAATAATCAAGCTTTGTATCGTCAACGAGGGAAGTACCTACTTCCAGTCCCTTTGCTTTCAGGAAGGTGTAAGCCATACCGCCGCCGATGATCAGGGTATCGCACTTCTCAAGCAGATTGGAGATAACATTCAGCTTGTCTGCCACCTTTGCACCGCCAAGGATTGCTACGAACGGTCTTACCGGATTGTTTACTGCATTGCCAAGGAAATCGATCTCCTTCTGCATCAGGTATCCAACTACGTTCTCGCCGCCTTTTGCAGTGATGAATTTTGTTACGCCTGCAACAGATGCATGTGCTCTGTGAGAAGAACCGAATGCATCGCATACGTAGATATCTGCCAGGTCAGCCAGCTCTTTGCTGAACTCTTCGCCGTTCTTTGTCTCCTCTGCGCCACGGAAACGGGTATTCTGAAGAAGCACAACGTCGCCGTCTTTCATTGCTTCTACTGCCTTTGTAGCAGCTTCGCCGGTTACGTGATAATCAGAAACAAAGGTTACTTCCTTGCCAAGCTTCTCGGAAAGACGCTCCGCAACCGGAGCAAGGGACTCGCCCTCGTTCGGGCCATTCTTTACTTTTCCAAGGTGAGAGCAGAGAATTACCTTGCCGCCGTCAGCGATCAGCTTCTTGATCGTCGGAAGTGCTGCAACGATACGTGTCTCATCTGTGATCACGCCATCTTTGAGCGGAACGTTAAAATCGCATCTTACAAGGACGCGTTTTCCTTTTGCATTAATGTCATCAACTGTTTTCTTGTTGAGCATTGGTATTTCCTCCTTATGCTGTCAATTAGCCAAAAAGAAGAGGTCCGGTCCAATCAGACCGGACCTCTTTTCAGGTCTTACTTAAAAACTGATTATGCAAGCTCTGCGAAGTACTTGATTGTACGAACCATCTGGCTTACGTAAGAGTTCTCGTTGTCATACCATGAAACAACCTGTACCTGGGAAGTACCGTTGCCAAGGTTTACTACCATAGTCTGAGTAGCATCGAACAGAGAACCAAATCTCATACCAACGATATCAGAAGATACGATCTCGTCTGTGTTGTATCCGAAGGACTCGGTAGTCTGAGCCTTCATAGCTGCGTTGATACCATCAACAGTAGCCTCGCCCTTAACAACTGCGTTCAGGATTGTGGTTGATCCTGTCGGGGTCGGTACACGCTGTGCAGAACCGATCAGTTTGCCGTTCAGTTCCGGAATAACAAGACCGATTGCCTTAGCTGCTCCTGTGGAGTTCGGAACGATATTTACAGCACCTGCACGGGATCTTCTGAGGTCACCCTTTCTCTGCGGTCCGTCAAGGATCATCTGATCGCCTGTGTAAGCATGGATTGTGCACATGATACCAGACTCGATCGGCATATAGTCATTCAGAGCTTTTGCCATCGGAGCCAGGCAGTTTGTTGTACAGGAAGCTGCAGAAATAACTGTATCATCCTTTGTCAGAGTCTTGTGGTTTACATTGTAAACGATGGTCGGAAGATCATTTCCTGCCGGAGCGGAGATAACAACCTTCTTTGCGCCTGCTGCGATATGAGCAGAAGCTTTCTCTTTGGATGTGTAGAAGCCGGTGCACTCCAGAACTACATCTACTCCAAGCTCTCCCCACGGAAGATCCTTAGCGTCTTTCTCAGCGTAGATCTTGATGGTCTTGCCATCAACTGTGATGCTGTCCTCGCCAGCGCTTACAGTCTCAGCCAGAGCGTATTTACCCTGTGATGAATCATATTTTAATAAGTGAGCCAGCATCTTCGGGCTTGTCAGATCGTTGATTGCAACTACTTCATAACCCTCAGCGCCAAACATCTGTCTGAATGCCAGACGACCGATACGTCCAAAACCATTGATTGCAACTTTTACTGCCATGATTACAATTCCTCCTAAATGTAATTTGATAGTATGTTGGGTACCGTGTAGTGTACCATTGCATACCGCCGATACCTACTGCTGAACACGGCTTTCTGTCCGATGCATCAGCTGTCCCTAAACCGTCCGTTTCCGGTCGGCAGCCTGCAATGATACATTACCCGTAAGAATCTTCGATGTATTGTAAAAATACATTGTTAAATTTCTCCCAACCTATATGTATTCTACCCAATTTGTTCCAAAAATTCAAGCCCCAATCTGTGTTATCTTCAAATTTTTGTGGACTTTTTGCATCTCATCCGATAATATGTTTATCAAATGTGCATTTTGCTGGTATCTTTTTACTGAATCAGGACGGCTGCCGCACGGATTGCGGATCTCCGCCTGCCCTGCCCCCAAAAGAAAGGAATAATTTTATGCCGATCTGCCATGATTTTCATCTGCACTCCTCTTTTTCCGCCGATTCCGACGCCGCTCCCGCTTCGATGATTGAGCGTGCGGTCGCCCTTGGACTTAACGGCATGTGCTTCACCGAACATCTTGATCTGGACTGCCCGCCGGAAGGGCCCGATTTCGCCCTCGATCTGGATGCCTATTTTCCGGAAATTGACCGGCTGAAGCAAAGGTACCGCGGCCAAATCCGCATCGGAACCGGGCTCGAATTCGGAATGCAGCGGCCTCATGCAGCGTATTTTCAGGGTCTTGTCCGCAGCCATCCATTTGACTTCGTAATCGGTTCCGTGCACTTTATCGACGGAAAGGATCCTTACTATCCTTCATTTTTTGAGAAAAAAAGTGAGGAAGAAGCCTATGCGGACTACTTTCGGGAGGTCCGGGCTCTTCTCGATCTGTATCCGGATTTTGATACCCTCGGACACCTCGACTACATCGTACGCTATGGCCCGAACCAGAACCGTTTCTATTCCTACGCGCGCTACGCGGATGTGATCGATCCTGTTCTTCTCCACCTCATCTCGCATGGAAAATGCCTTGAAGTCAACAGTGCCGGATTAAAATATGGCCTCGGCGAAACAAACCCGGCCAGGGACGTGCTCAGGCGATACCGCGAGCTTGGCGGTGAGCTGCTCACGGTCGGTTCGGATGCTCACGCACCGGAACATCTTGCTTATGATTTTCCGGTCGTGCTTAACATGCTCGTTGATCTTGATTTTCACTACTACACTGTTTTTTCCGAAAGAAACGCAGAAATGCTCCGGCTGTAAAACCGGAGCATTTTTATCTCATTTCATGCTCTCTGTCGGTGCAATCTGATTATACGCCAGAAACGCATCACTGATATGATACGTCGCCGAATTGGTGTCCTGCGCCCATCCGGCTGTCACGAGAATATAGATCCGGCCGTCAATCTTTGCCGCGCTTGCCAGACAGTGGCCTGCCTCATCAGTATAGCCTGTCTTTCCACCGATGATCTCGCCGCCGTTTACTGCCTCATCTGTCATATTTTTGAACATTGTGCTCCAGAACGTAAAACCATCCGGATGCTGCTCCGTCGCCGGTGCCGTATAAAAATGGGTCGTGAAGACTTCATAGAACGTCTTGTTTTTCACAGCTGCCTGCAGGATCTTTCCGATTTCATGCGGTGTCGAATACTGATCATCGTTATGCAGTCCTGTCACATTTGTAAAATGAGTCCCTGTCAGCCCCAGTTTTTCAGCGTTTGCATTCATTTTCTCCACAAACGCCTCCTGAGATCCGGCTGATTCCAGTGCAAGCTGTACGCAGCATTCTGCTCCTGACGGGAGCAGCGCCCCGTAAAGCAGTTCTCTTGCCGTCACCTGCTCCCCCGGTTCAAATCCGGCACGCGACGCATCCTGCTCATACAGTGCATCGTATATGTCATAGGACATCTGGATTTTTACGTCCAGGTCATCGATCGTTTCGATTGCCGTGAGCACCGTCATAATCTTCACCATCGATGCCGGATAGATCCTGTCATCTCCGTTTTTAGATGCCAGCACCGTACCGGTCTCATCATCTAACAGGATTGCATAGGGGCTGTCAAGTTTCGTAAGATCCACCTGGATCTGATCCAGCAACTTCTGCGTTTTCCCTGTCTGTTTTTCCTTCCACGATGAAAAAATCCACGCCCCGGCCAGACAGACGGCAGCCGTCATCAGTATAACAAGCAGCCAGATGAGCAGACGGCTGTCCCGTCTGCGTCTTCTGCCTGCTGCCTGTCTTTTCGGTATTCCTTTTTTTCGTTCCGGCTGCTTGTCCGCGTACCGGCTTCCGCCCTGCGGCCTGTCAAATCCGGAAATCACTTCTGAGTGCATCGCACTCTTTTTTTTGAATGTCTTTTTCATCTGACTCCCGTCACCGGATAATGGTTCCTCCTCCGGCTACATACTCTCCGTCATAAAAAACGACTGCCTGTCCCGGTGTCACTGCCCGTACCGGCTCTTCAAATACCACTTCCGCAAGATCCTCACCGATCCGGCGCACACGTGCTTTCGTACCACTGTGGTTGTAGCGGATCTTGGCAACAACCGGGAAATCATCCACAAAATCCGGCACACTCATAAAGTTCAGACGGTCACAGATCAGACGGTCTGTAAAGACCTCCGACCCGTCCCCGACAACGACTTCATTCGTCTCCGGCCGGATCTCCAGCACAAATACAGGATGTCCCATCGACAGGTTCAGTCCTTTACGCTGCCCTACCGTGTAGTGCGTAATGCCTCTGTGGCGTCCGACTACCCTTCCGTCCGCCGTCACAAAATTTCCTTCCGGCACTTTTTTTCCGCTGTTTTCTTCGATAAAGCGCGCATAATCCTGATCCGGCACGAAACAGATCTCCATACTGTCCGGCTTGTGCGCCACGTACAGTCCAAGGCTGTCCGCGATCTCGCGGATTTGCGTCTTCTCATAATTTCCCACCGGCATCAAAGTTCTGGAAAGCTGCTCCTGTGTAAGATTGTACAGCGCGTACGTCTGATCCTTGTGCGCCGTCACTGACTGCCGGATCGCATACCTGCCGTTTGGCAGCAGGTCAATCCGCGCATAATGACCGGTTGCAATGTAATCCGCTCCGATCTCCAGGCTGCGCTGCAGCAAAGACTCCCATTTCACATAGCGGTTGCATGCAATGCACGGATTCGGCGTGCGCCCCTCCAGATATTCTTTCATGAAATACTGAATGACCTTTTCGTCAAATTCCCTGCGGAAATTCATCACATAATACGGAATGTCCAGCATCTGTGCCACGCGGCGCGCATCTTCCACCGCACTTAAACCACAGCATCCGCCGTTTTCTTCCATCGTCTGGTTGTCTTCCTGCTGCCAGATCTGCATCGTAACCCCGATCACATCGTAGCCCTGCTGCTTTAACAGATAAGCTGCAACGGAAGAATCAACGCCGCCCGACATTCCCACTACTGCTTTTTTTCTATTCATACGCTTCTTTTCCCGCTTCCGGCAGAGCAAAGAGGAGATTCTTTATCTCCTTTCCTGTCTGCCACAGCTGAGCTGACTCATCAATATTCCTCTTCTTCCGCTTCCTCACCCTCGTGAATATCGGATTTCGGTTTCTGCAGTCCCTCGATCTTGATGCCATGCTTCTCTGCGTAATCCCAGAGTGCCGCATGAATTGCCTCCTCTGCAAGCAGGGAACAGTGCACCTTTACCGGCGGAAGTCCGTCAAGTGCCTCCATAACTGCCTTATTGGTGACTTCCAGCGCTTCCTGGATTGTCTTTCCCTTTACCAGCTCCGTCGCCATGCTGCTTGTCGCAACAGCAGCGCCGCAGCCAAACGTCTTGAATTTTGCTTCCTGAATAATTCCGTTGTCATCGATATCAAGGTACATTCTCATGATATCGCCGCATTTTGCATTGCCGACGGTGCCAACACCGCTTGCATTTTCAATTTCTCCTACATTTCTCGGATGCTGGAAGTGATCCATTACTTTTTCTGAGTACATAATCCCTGTGTCCTTTCCTCTGTCCGCTGCTGTACCGGAAAAGCGGTGCGATTCCAGTTTTTGCTTCACAACCGTGTTTCTCCGACGCAGCGGCATTTTCTGTTTTATGCGCTTTTGCGCCTGTTTTTCGATTTTATTGCCTTTATGGTTCCGGCTTATCGGCTGTTATGCCGACTGATTTTTATTTCTGCTTTTTCACAAAATCCTCATACAGCGGTGACATGCTGCGCAGCTTCGCTACGATACCCTTTACTTTCTCTACTACAAAATCAATATCTTCTTTTGTCGTATCTGCGCCGAGCGTCAGACGGAGAGAACCATGTGCAATCTCGTGCGGAAGTCCGATCGCCATCAGTACGTGGGACGGATCCAGAGATCCTGATGTACAGGCAGATCCGCTGGAACCGCAGATGCCTTCCATATCCAGCATGATCAGCAGGGATTCACCCTCGATGAACTGGAAACTGAAGTTTGCGTTGTTCGGAAGGCGGTTCGTTCTGTGGCCATTCAGTCTTGTATACGGAATCTCTGCCAGTACGCGGTCAATCAGGTAATCGCGAAGCTCTGCTTCTTTCGCAGTACGCTCCTTCATCGAATCAACTGCTTCCTGTGCAGCCTTTCCATATCCGACGATACCCGGTACATTCTCCGTACCCGCACGGCGCTTGCGCTCCTGTGCTCCGCCATGAATGAAAGAACGGATTTTTACACCCTTACGGATGTAGAGGAAACCGATTCCTTTCGGACCGTTCAGCTTATGTCCGCTGGAGCTGAGCATATCGATGTGGCACTCATCTACATTGATCGGCAGCTGGCCATAAGCCTGCACTGCATCGGTGTGGAACAGAACGCCGTGCTTCTTTGCGATCTCTCCGATCTCTTTGATCGGCTGGATCGTACCAATCTCATTGTTTGCATACATAATAGAGATCAGGATCGTATCCGGGCGGATTGCTTTCTCCAGCTGATCAAGCTTTACTGTACCATTTTCATCTACATCAATATAAGTCACTTCATAGCCGCGCTTCTCCAGATATTCACATGTATGCAGAATTGCATGGTGCTCAATCTTTGAAGTAATGATGTGCTTTCCTTTTGACTCATATGCCTCTGCTGTCGCCTTCAGCGCCCAGTTGTCAGACTCAGAGCCGCCTGCCGTAAAGTAAATCTCTTCCGGTTTTGCGCCAAGTGTCGCTGCGATCGTCTCACGGCTCTTTGTGATGGCTTCCTTGCTCTTTGTACCAATGCTGTAGATACTGGACGCATTGCCGTAGCACTCCGTAAAATACGGAAGCATTGCCTGCAGAACACTTTCCGACGTCTTTGTCGTTGCCGCATTATCAAGATAAATTAATTTTCCCATTTCTTTACTCTCCTTCTGGTGGATGCGATTCAGCCTGAGCAGCTGTTCTGACTGTAATCTACGGAGTGAGCCTTCGCTTTTTCCTGTGCTTTCCTGCTCTCAGCGACGAGCTGGTCGAGCATCATTTCATCCACAGTTCTGGCAATACTCTCATTGATCCGCTGCCAGACATACTTGGTCACGCAGAGTTCCTCTCCCTGACAGCCCTCGTCTGTATGCGCCGTACACTCCACTGCCCGCAGGTCACCCTCCAAAGCCCTGAGCACGTCGCCGACCGAGATCTCACACATGGGAAGAGCCAGCCGGTAACCGCCCTGTGCTCCGCGGGTACTGATCACAAGGCCTGCCTTTTTCAGCTTCGCCATCAGCTGCTCCAGATAACTTTCGGAAATATTCTGCCGAAGCGCAATGCTGCTGATGGAAACCGCCTCCTGCTCGCTGTAAAGAGCCAGATCGATCATCGCCCGCAATCCGTACTTTCCTCTCGTAGAAATTTTCATCTCATACCCCGCTTTATCATTGCCGACAGAAACTGCTTTTAAAGTTTTCTGCTTCATACAGTTCCGTCTTTTCATTTCCGAGCGTTTTGCTCGGATTTCTTTAGAAAGAATAGCATCTGACATTGTATCTGTCAAGGGTCTTTGAAATTTTCTTTCAATAAGCTGCATCCCGGTTATAGCACAAAGCATATTCGCATATGCTGAACCAACACTGTTTTTGTGGGAAGTCCCTCTATGACTCTTTCTTTCGGCCCCTTTACAAAGTTTTTTATGCATCCGCTCTTTCATTCTCTCCAAAACCGGAAAGCTTATCTTTTGAAAGGCACTTTCCTTCTTGGCGCCGCCGGTATTCTGTGTAAAATCGCGGGCTTCTTCTATAAAATATTCCTCTCCCGCACGATCGGTGCGCAGGAGATCGGTCTGTTTCACCTCTGTCTGCCGCTGTGTACCTTATGCGTCACATTTTCCGGCGGCGGTATCGCAACCATTCTTTCCCGCCTTGCCGCGCAGTACACGGCACAAAAAGAGTCCAAAAAAGAGCAGTGCTTTCTCCTTGCTTCGCTGCTTGGCTCGCTGCTGCTTTCTCTTTTCTGTTCATTCCTCCTTTATTATAATGCCGCCTTTCTCGCACAGCGCCTTCTGAAAAATGATGCCTGTACCCCGCTTCTTTGCATTCTTTCACTCACGTTCCCGCTTGCTGCCCTTCATGCCTGTATCTCCGGATATTTCATAGGGAAAAAGCAGGTAGCGGTTCCTGCACTTTCCCAGCTCTTTGAACAGTTTTTTCGGATCGCATCCGTTCTTTTTTTCTATATTCTGTTTCTGAGGGCTGAAAAAAAGCCGGACAGCACGGTCATGGCTCTTGGGCAGCTTTCAGGAGAGCTCTCAGCCGGACTTTTCTGTCTGTTTTTTCTCTTTCTGAAAACCCCGTTTCCACAAAAAATGCCATTTCTTACTATTCCGCGCGGCATTGCTGAAGTACTTCGCCTCTCTGCACCCTTAAATCTCAGCCGAGTCGTCCTTTGCCTGTTCCAGGCTGCCGAAGCAGCCCTGCTTCCGCTGCTGCTCATCCGTTCTGGCATGACAGATTCTGATGCACTTGCCCTTTATGGAGTCTTAAGCGGCATGGTTCTTCCGCTTCTCCTTTTTCCGACTGTTTTTACCTCCTCTGTAAGCACACTGCTGCTTCCAGTCGTTTCAGAAGCACACACACTTGGGCACTTTGGAAAAATCCAGACTGCCGTCCGCACTTCCCTGTCAGGAGGCCTTTTGCTCGGTCTTTATTTTTTCGCACTCTTTTTTCTTTATGGCGGCGAACTTGGAACTCTGCTTTTTTCCAGCAGCTCCGCCGGTATGTGCATCCGCCGTTTTTCTTTTCTCTGTCCGCTTTTGTATGCCAATACGATCCTGATCGGAATTCTGCACGGTCTTGGAAAAACAGCTGTTGTCTCACTTCAGAGCATGCTCAGTCTCGCCCTGCGCCTGGTACTTCTGCTGATGCTGATTCCGCAGCTTGGTCTTTCCGGCTATCTGCTCGCAGTTCTCTCCGGTCAGAGTGTCTCCTTTCTTCTCGCCCTTCTGACACTTTTCCGTATTGGCAGTCTTCCGCATGATTTTCTGCAGACTCTGCCGCGTCCGCTGCTCGCCTGCGCGGTCACCATCTGCGGCGGGCTCGTGCTCAGGAACTGGCTGGGGTTCGCATCCGGACAGTGGATTAATCTGCTTACAGAAAGCACAATCTGCTCTGCGCTGTTTTTTTCAGCGTATGTAAGTCTCAGAAAATCTACGGACAGATAACCATTTTCATCAACTCCAAAGCAGCAAAAATCCCGGGGACTTTGCTGCTCTTTGCTGCAGTTCGGTTGCCCCGGGGATCTCTTTTATCTGATTTTATCTGATTTTATCTGATTTTATCACTGAATTTTCTTTTTATAACAATCTATTGACTATGTTTTTTCTTTATCAAAACAGCCCTTCTAAGTCCGCTTTTACAATCTGGCTTCACAGTAAATCCTTCGATTTCCGCTCTTTTCTGTCAGCTCACTCTTTCTACCATCCAAGCACATCCCTATACAGCTGCTCATATTTTCTTGCGGAACTGTTCCAGGAGAAATCAGCCGCCATACCACGGTCGATGAGCTTATTCCACTCGCGTCTGTGATTGTAATAAATATCCATCGCATAGCGGATGGTATTGTACATCTCATGCGCATTGTAGTTTGCAAAACTGAAGCCGGTACCCGTACTCTCATATTCATTGTAGGGCATAACTGTATCCTTCAGTCCTCCGGTCTCACGCACGATCGGCACTGTGCCGTAGCGCAGGCTCATCAGCTGAGACAGACCACACGGCTCAAATAAGGATGGCATCAGGAACGCATCACAGGCTGCATAGATCTTATGGGACATCGGCTCAGAATAATAAATGTTGGCCGACACCTTGCCCGGATACTTCCATGCAAAATGCCGGAACATATTTTCATATTTTTCCTCACCAGTGCCGAGCACAACAAACTGCAGATTGTTCTGGCACATCTCATCCATCATATAGGCGATCAGATCAAAGCCTTTCTGGTCGGTCAGACGAGAAACAATACCAATCATGAAAGTGGAATCGTTCTGCTCCAATCCGAGTTCTCTTTGAAGTGCCCGCTTATTTTTTATCTTCTCCTTACGGAAATTCCGAATGTTGTACTTGTTTTCGATCAGCTGATCGGTCTCCGGATTATACTCATTGTAATCAATACCATTTACAATACCGCGCAGACAATTGGAACGAGCTCTCATCAGACCATCCAGACGTTCTCCGTAAAACGGTGTCTTAATCTCTTCCGCATACGTTTCGCTGACTGTCGTCACCGCGTCTGCATAAACAATACCGCCCTTTAAGTAATTGGCATCGCCGTATGCCTCCAGCTTATCCGGTGCGAAATAATACATCGGCAGCCCTGTGATGTCACGAACCGTCTTTACATCCCAGACACCCTGGAATTTCAGGTTGTGGATTGTGATGATTGACTTCATGTCACGGAAAAATTCCCCTTCATGGAACTTATCCTTCAAAAGCACCGGAACAAGTCCTGTCTGCCAGTCATGACAATGTACGATATCCGGCTTGAAACCGATGACCGGAAGTGCAGAAAGCGCAGCCTTTGAAAAAAATGCAAATTTTTCGATATCCTGATAGATATTGCCATACGGCTTCGGCCCTGCAAAATAGTATTCATTATCAATAAAATAGAACTGTACGCCGTCATATTGCATCTCCAGCACACCGACATACTGAGAACGCCATGCCAGATCCATATAAAAATGCGTCACATAGTTCATTTTATTTTTCCATTCTTCCTTCATGCACATATACTTCGGAAGAATAACGCGGACATCGTACTCTTCTTTATTATAACATTTTGGCAAAGAACCTACTACGTCTGCCAGACCGCCTGTTTTGATAAACGGCACTCCCTCAGACGCTACAAATAATACTTTTTTCATACACGAACCTCCATCGATGAGCCTGGAGCCAGACCCCTGAGTTTTATAAAATTATAACTCATTTTCGTCGTAATGAAAAGCATATTTGTGAAATTTATCTACGATTTTTATATTCCAGCCTGATTTTATCAGCAATAAGCGCAATAAATTCTGAATTTGTAGGCTTTCCTTTTCCACCGCTCACCGTATATCCAAACAATTCTTCAATCGTATCCATCTTCCCGCGGCTCCATGCCACCTCGATTGCATGACGGATTGCACGCTCCACACGGCTCGGTGTTGTCTGATGCTGTTTCGCGATCGTCGGATATAAAATTTTCGTAATCGAATTCAGCATCTCCATATCGGTGACCGACATGATGATCGCATCGCGCAGATACTGGTATCCCTTGATATGAGCCGGTACGCCGACCTCATGGATAATGTTGGTGACATCCGTTTCCAGATTGCGTTCCAGGTATTCCTTTTCATTTACATTTGTTTCTGCCGCTTTTATTTTCACCGGAACTCCCGGGCGTTTCACCCGTGCCCGCTTGATCCGTTTCAGAACTGTATCCCGGTCAAATGGTTTTAAAATATAGTAATCCGCCCCCAGTTCAAACGCATCCTCTGTCGTTTTTTCCTGACCCACTGCTGAAATCACAATAAAGGCCGGCTTTTTCATCTCTGGCTCATGATTGACGCGGTCCAGCACCGCAAGTCCGTCCAGCTTCGGCATGATAATATCCATCAAAACCACATCCGGCTTCTTTTCTTTGATGATATCGATCAGTTCTTCCCCGTTTCCGGCTTTTCCGACCACTCTCAGTTCTTCGTCGCTGCTGACGATCTGATCCAGCAGCTGCACCATCAGCGCATTATCATCGGCAATCGCAATATTCAGCTTCTCCATCCTGTATTCCTCTCCTCACCCTCAGCAGTCGACGTTTGTCCGAAAAAATGACGCCTGCCAATATCCAGCCATTTCTCCGAAAAATACGCTTTCCGCTCTATTTTGTTGTTGATTCGCCGAATTTTCCGTGGGCCCAATTCAAAAACTGTCACGAATAAACACTAACTGTATTATATAACAATCCCTTATATCCGCAACAAAATCTTGTCCCGTCCATTCGTCACCAATCGTCAAAATTTTACACAGAAAGTCCGAATCCACACAGAATATTAACGTTTGAAAAGCCGGTTTGTAACAGGTTTTGGAGAAAAAAGTAAAAAAATGTCGAAATTATTTTTGTTATTATTCTTTCCCCTCTTTCGGAAGAATGATATTCAGTAAGATCGCTACCATCGCCGCCGGCACGATCCCGGAGCCGCCGAACACAAGCTGTACCAGCTGTGGTGCATGTGCAAGAATATCCGGATTGGCTCCCATGCCATAGCCTACGCCGAGTGCTACCGATACGACAGAGAGATTCCGTGCATTAAGCTCTGTCTTTGTGATCAGGGAAATTCCGCTGAATACGATCGACGAGAACATCATAACCGCTGCACCGCCAAGGACAGACTGCGGCATAATGGAAACAAGCGCCGCAAGCTTTGGGCAAAGTCCGCAGAGAATCAGAAACACTGCGCCGGTCGCAAGTGCAAAACGATTCACAACCTTTGTCATGGCCACAAGTCCCACATTCTGGCTGAACGAAGTATTCGGCAGTACGCCGAACAGGGCTGCAAAAGAGGAACCCAGTCCGTCACACATGACACCGCCTGCAAGCTCTTTATCGGTCGCTTCCCGCCCAAGACCGCCTTCCATTACACCGGAAATATCTCCGACTGTCTCTACCGCAGTCACAACAAACATGATCAGCACCGGTAAAATTGCACGCATGTCAAACACCGGCTTCACCGGCATCAGCTTTGGAATTTCAAACCAGGAAGCAGATGCAACCTTATCCCAGTTCAGCACCCACGCTTTCGTATATTCCACGCCATCTGCATTCACCCCGGTAGTCGGAAGCACAAATCCCATAATGATAGCAGCAATATAACCGCAGATAATGCCAAAAAGAATAGAGGAAGAACTTAAAAAGCCCTTTGTTCCATGTTTGAAGAAAAGAATCATCGCAAGAACAAAAACAGCGAGCAGCAGATTTTCCATAGAGCCAAAATCTTCTGCTTTATTTCCGCCGCCAAACGAATTAATACCGACTGAGATCAGGCTGAGTCCGATTGACATGACTACTGTGCCCGTTACGACAGACGGAAAAAATTTTCGAAGCGGCTTTAAGAAAAAGCCGAGGACCGTCTCCATAAGACCGCCGATGATCGATGCCCCCATAATTGCACCATATGCCAGAACGCCGCCGCCCATCGTCGCCGCAACACTATTGAACACTCCGATAAATCCGGAAGAAGTCCCCATGATGATCGGCACTTTTCCGCCGATCGGTCCTATACCGAAAAGCTGTACCAGTGTCACAATACCCGCAATCAGCATTGCGTTCTGAAGCAGGCTGAGCTGTAAATCTGCAAATTCACCGCCGGCCAGCCCACAGGCTCCGGTAATGATCAGAAGGGGGGTTAAATTTCCGACAAACATTGCCAGCACATGCTGCAGGCCAAGCGGAATGGCCTGCACAAGCGGCATTTTTCCTTCCATTTTAAAAGCCGCTTCTGAAATCTTTAAACTTTTTTTCATCTGTTTTCTCTCCTCATTCGTATTTATGCATCTTTTTCCGGCATGGACATCAGAATCTTTTCCGGTGTGATCGGAAGTTCCCTGTGCCATACCCCTGTTGCCCGGTAAATGGCATGCGCGATCGCGGGCGCCGGGGTATTGATCACGATCTCACCGATTGACTTTGCGCCAAACGGTCCCGTCGGCTCATAACTGTTTTCAAATTCTACCTGAAGATGTCCCATATCGAGACGGGTAGGGATTTTATACTGCATAAAACTCGATTCAATCGGCCGTCCGTTTCTGTCATAGGTAACATTCTCAAACAGCGTATGCCCGATCCCCTGCACAATACCCCCTTCTGCCTGAATCCGCGCCAGGGCCGGATTGATTGCGATCCCACAGTCCACAACTGCCGTATAATTGAGGATCCTGACCTCTCCGGTATACCGGTCAAGTTCAATCTCCACCATTCCGACCATGTAAGGCGGCGGAGAAACCGGAGAGGAATGCGATGCCGTGGCAACTGCCGCAATATCGTTTGCCACCTGTTCTTTTACACTGATCTCAGCCAGAGAAACACTCTGGTCTGTATCAATGCGCCGTACCCTTCCCTCCTCAAAGATCATTTCCTGCGGACTGCATCCAAGCATCCCGGCCGCAATTGCACAGAGCTTTGTTTTTAACTGCGTGCAGGCAAGCTCTACGGCCTTTCCCGTAATGTAAGTAGTCGATGAAGCATATGACCCGGAGTCATAGGGCGACGCATCTGTATCCGCTCCAAACACCGCCACATCATCCACCGAACAGTCCATGCATTCCGCTACCATCTGGGCAAGAATCGTATCGCACCCGGTTCCCATGTCCGCAGCACCGATGATCAGGTTAAAGGTGCCGTCATCTGCCAGCTTTACCGTCGCAGAGCCAACATCGACATTCGAAATGCACGAACCCTGCATTGCCATTGCAACACCGGCCGTCCGCACCTTTCCGTTTCCCATTTCCCGCACCGGATATTTTTCTTCCCATCCAAACAGCTCCCTGCATTTTTCCATACACCGGTCCAGGGCACAGGCATTTGCCGTTTCCCCGTAATAAGCCGGCATTTTCATGCCCTCACGAAGCATGTTTTTCTCGCGGAGCACTGTCGGATCGATCCCCAGTTTCTCGGCGAGTTCATTTACGGATGTCTCCAGTGCAAAGATTCCCTGTGTTGCACCGTATCCGCGGTATGCTCCGGCCGCCATCGTATTCGTATACACCACATCAAAACCAAACCGAAAGGCTTCCAGTCCGCCTGTATAAAGAGGGATCGACTTATGTCCGCTCAGTCCTACCGTAGTCGGTCCATGCTCTCCATACGCACCGGTATTTGAGAGCGTGTAAAGATCAAGGCCACGGATATGACCGTCTCTGTCTGCGCCAAGACGCACCCGTACCTCCATTTCATGCCGCGGTGAACCGGCGATCTGGCTTTCTTTTCTCGTGAATACCAGTTTTGCCGGACGCCCTGTTTTCAGCGTCACAAATGCAGGATACACCTCGCTGACTGCCGTCTGCTTTGCCCCAAAGCCTCCACCGATCCGTGGCTTTTCCACCCGGATCCTGCTCTTTGGAATGCCAAGCGCCCTCGACAGGATCCTGCGCACGTGGAAAACGATCTGGGTGGATGAGATCACATGCAGCCTCCCGTACCGGTCAAAACCGGTATAAGTGCGAAACGTCTCCATCATGGCCTGATTAAATGACTTCATATGATAGGTATGGTCAAGTACCTCCTCACAGTCCCGAATCACTGCATCAACGTCCCCGTCTCCTCCTGTCTCACTCGCAACCAGATTTCGCTTCGGATCTCCGCCCACTTCTACCGGCGGAAACCAGTCCTCTTCCGGATGTACAAGAATCCCGCTGTCCTTTGCCTTATGAAAATCCAGAACCGCATCCAGCACTTTATATTTTACTTTAATCAGTTTCATTGCCTTTAATGCAGACTTCTCATCTTCTGCCGCAATAATGGCAACCACATCCCCTGAAAAACGCACATGGCGGTCCATGATCAGTCTGTCATAGGGGGACGGCTCCGGATACGTCTGGCCGGCGATCGCAAAACGCTGCTGCGGAACATCCTCCCAGGTATAGATATTGACGACTCCCGGAACTTTTTTTGCCGCAGAAGTATTGATCTCGTCAATAACTGCATTTGCATGCGGACTTCTTAAAAGCTTTACCACAAGAGCATCTCCTGTAAGATCATCGACGTAAACCGGTTTTCCAAGAAGAAGCTGCCTGGAATCCTTTTTTCGAACTGACTGATTAATCGCATTGTATTTCCTGTGTTCCATCAATGTCCTCCCCTGTCTTTTCTGCTGTCTAGAAAGGCCCGGATCCCACGAAGCTGTCCTTCGTATCCGGAACATCTGCAAAGATTTCCCGCGAGGTATGACCGTATCTCATCATCGGTCGGATCCGGATTTTCCCGAAGCAGGGCGATCGTATTCATAACAAACCCAGGATTGCAAAAGCCGCACTGATCTGCTCCCTGATCCGCAATAAAGCCGATAAACTCCTCTGCCTCTTCCTGCAGCCCCTCAAGCGTCTCGACCTTATGCCCATCCGCCCTTGCGGTCAGAACCGAACAGGAAAGAACCGGCACTTCATCCAGCAGGACTGTACACAGACCGCAGTTTGCCGTCTCACAGCCACGCTTTACACTGCTGCAGCCATGCCTGCGCAGAAAATCGATCAGCAGCAGATCCGGCTCAATCTGTTCTGTGATTCTTTTTCTATTTACTTCTATACTGATATTCATCCCTGCATCTCCTTCAACTGATTCAATGATCTCCGGCTCAGCACACCGACAAGACGGCTGCGGTACGCCGCGCTGCCGCGCAGATTGCTTCCGGTCGGAATCCGGCTTTTCGCCCACCCGGCAAATGCTTCTATCGAATCTTCACTTAATTCTTCATCCAGCAGATGCCGATCGTCCAGAAGCAGCATTGCCCGCGCAGGTCTTGCACCAACACTCAGACGGTATTCTCCCTCTATGCAGGACGCAGCACATGCAAGCACCGGAAAATCTGTACTCTGGTTTCGCACAGACAGGTATGCAAAACATCCCGCCCTTTTCTTAACGATCACACGAACCAGGATATCCCTGTCCTGTTTTCGGTTCACAAACTCCCGCAGAGGAACCATTCCGCCGCAAAACAGTTCCACATATGTATCCATAGCCAGAAAAACCGTGAGAACATCCGAAAACCCAAAGCGTCCCCAGATGCTGCCTCCCACAGTGGCAAGATTTCTGAACTGCACTCCAACGATATCCTTCACTGCATTTTTTACAGCACCATGCGTATATTCATTGAGTCCGGCATGAAGCTCCAGCTGCCGAAGAGAAACCATTGCGCCGATCGAAAATTCTTCCTCATTTTCCCCGATTCTGTCAAGGTCAAGATCACAAAGATCAATCGCTGTCTGGATTCTTCGGTTCTGCATTTTCGTCCACAGCATTCCCCCCAGAATCAGGCTGGTCTTTTTCTGATTCAGTTCATAGGCCTCTTCCAGACTCCCCGCACGTACATAATTTTGGATTGTCACCATAAAAAGTTCCCTTTCCTTATTTTTTGTTATTGTTCAGATGTATTATAATAAAATGGCTTGCCTTTGCAAAGACGATTTGCTACAATACCGTTGTATTATTTCATACACAACGAAAGGAGCAATTTATGAGAAAAACAGTCAGCAAATTTTTATCCCTGTCACTCATTTACCTGATGCTTCTGTCCGTCATCGGATCCTGCCTCTGTGCTGCGGCGGCAGAAACGGCGTATCCCATCACCGTTACCGATCAGAGTGGACGCGAAGTTACAATTGAAAAAGAACCGGAACGGATCGTCAGTGGTTACTATATTCCGTCAAGCCTTCTGATCGCCCTCGGCTTAAAAGACAAGATTGTCGGCATCGAAGCAAAAGCGGACAAACGTCCGGTTTACAGCCTCGCTGCTCCGCAGCTGACAGAGCTGCCAAGCGTAGGCAGCGCAAAGGATTTTGATCTGGAGACATGCGCTTCACTTTCTCCTGATCTTGTTATCCTTCCTTTAAAATTAAAAGATGCCGCACAAAGCCTGACCGAACTTCAGATTCCGGTTCTGCTGGTAAATCCGGAAAGCCAGGAACTTCTGGAATCGATGATCGGTCTCATCTCCACTGCTACTGATACAGAAGAACCGGCTGCAGAGCTTCTGGCCTACATTGATGAACAGACCGCCATGCTCTCCGACGCACTTGCAGACGTCGAGACACCGGAAGTTTATCTGGCCGGAAATTCCTCCCTGCTTTCCACTGCCGGAGAAGCTATGTATCAGTCCAGCCTCATCGAACTGGCCGGTGGAAAAAATGCAGCTTCTGAAATTTCGGATACTTACTGGACGGACATCAGCTATGAACAGCTTCTTGCATGGGATCCTTCCTATATTATCCTTGCTTCAGATGCCCAGTACACCGTTGATGACGTCTTAAACGATGCAAATCTGAAAGACTGTACTGCAGTGAAAAATGGAGATGTATATGCGATTCCCGGCGAAGTGGAAGCCCTGGACAGCCCGGTTCCGGCAAGCATTCTCGCTTCCGTCTGGCTCGCAGGGATCCTCCATCCGGAGCAGGTAGCCCCGGACACTTATACACAGGAAAAGACCAGTTATTATGAAACCTTCTATGGCATACAGGAATAAAAACACGCTGTTTCTCACCGCAGGGATCTTTTTCCTGCTTTTGCTGAGCATTACCTCCCTTTTTATCGGCAAATACCCCCTGACTCTGACCGGACTTCTGTCCGGGGACAGCCTGCAGTGGCGCGTATTTTTAACACTGCGCGCAAGCCGTGCAGTCATCGGAGCCGTCGGAGGTTTTGTTCTTGGCGTAACCGGTTTTGTCTATCAAACCGTATTTAAGAATCCGCTGGCCTCTCCCGATATCATCGGTGTATCCTCAGGTGCCAGCGCGGGAGCCGCATTCGGCATTCTTTTTCTGTCCGGTTCCATGGCAGTTACAGCCTCTGCGTTTGCAGGGGCTGTTTGTGCAGTAATCCTTGCCCTCACGTTATCCTCTCTTTCCTCTGTCAGAGACGGCCGGAGCATCGTGCTTGCAGGGATTGCCGTCCACAGCCTGTCACAGACTGCCCTTGTCTGTCTGAAATTAACTGCAGATCCCGAAAAACAGCTTGCGTCCATTGAATACTGGATCATGGGAAGCCTTAGCGGAATCAGCCTCTATTCCATCGGTGGGAACATTCTTTTATGCCTGATCTGTCTGGCTGTCCTGTTTTTACTGTACCGTCAGATCATACTTCTGTCCCTTGATGATAGTGAGGGATTTCTCCTCGGTGTAAATGTGCATCGGATCCGTCTGATCGTTCTTCTGACCGCAACCCTGGCAACTTCATCCGTGATCAGCATGACCGGTCTCATCAGCTTTCTCTCGCTTCTCGCCCCCCATGCAGCCAGACTTCTCATAAAGAACAATCGCCCCTCTGCCATGCTCTTAAGCGGGATAGCGGGCGGCTGCCTGCTGACACTTGGCGATATTTTTGCAAGAAGCCTGACTTCCACCGAGCTCCCTGTCAGTATCTTCACCAGTCTGATCGGCGCTCCGTTCCTGATCAGTCTCAGCCTGAGGAGGAGGCATCCCGAATGAATCTGTTAACCGTAAATGGCCTGTCAGCCGGCTATGACGGGAAAAATGTCATAAAAAAAATCTGTTTTTCCATGGAATCTGGAAAGATCACCGGGCTTCTCGGCGCGAACGGATGCGGGAAAACAACTCTGATCAAAGCCGTTGCAAACCTGATTCCTCACCAGGGCAGCTGCTGCATGGAAGGACAAGATACAAAATTCCTTTCTTCCAGACAATTCGCAGCCCTTTGCGGATACATCCCGCAAAGAAGCGGTATCTCGATCGATCTGACACTTCTGGACGTTGTCCTTATGGGTTTTAATCCGGATTTGAAGTTTTTTCAGCAGCCAAGCAGCCAGATGAAAAAAGAAGCGCTCCATGCCCTTTCCATGGTAGGGCTTGCGCACCGGAAAAATGATAATTTTCAGCACCTGAGCGAAGGTCAGAAACAGCTGGTGCTCCTGGCACGCACTTTTGCCGGAAATCGAAAGCTCTTACTTCTGGACGAACCGGAAAGCGCCCTTGATTTTCGTCTGCGCTATCAGGTCATGGAACTGCTGCATGAACATGTCAGAAAAAATCAGTCTTCCGCTCTGGTAACACTCCACGATTCTTCTCTGGCTTTAAATTACTGTGACACGCTGCTGGTACTGTCCGATTCCAGGCTTTCCGGCATTCTGGAGCCTGCCGTCACTCCTGTTCGGAAACTGGAACTGCTGCTTTCTGAAGTATATGGTCCTGTCAGCATCACAGTTCTTTCGAACCGAAGCGGTAAAAGATGGCTCACTATGATGAAGGAGGACGTTATCTCATGAAAGCAGTTACAAAGATTATTTTTTTTGATGAGAACAATGAAAAATTCTTTGGTGAAGGTCCATATCGTCTTTTGTGCACGATTGAGGAAACAGGCTCTCTTCGCTCAGCCGCTGCCTCCATGGGGCTTGCCTATACGAAAGCACTGCGAATGATACGCAATGCGGAAAAGGCACTCGGATTTCCGCTGACCTGGCGCAGCACCGGCGGAAAATCCGGTGGGGGAAGCACACTTACGCCGGAAGGAAAGGAATGGCTGAAAAAATATGAACAATATCATGATGCCTGTGTTCAGGCCAACAGCAGACTGTATCTGGAAATCTTTTCGGAGCAGTCAGAAAAAACATCTTGTCCTGACTGGCAGCCGGGGGAGCGGTAAAACCACCCTCTTTCACGATCTTTTTCCGGCCGGTACGGAAGGCCTTACTACATGGGCGGTTCCCGGAAAAGGAGTCTACCTGAAAAACAACCGGACCGGTGAAACAATTCAGATTGGCCGGTTCGATCCGAACCTGTCAGGTACGGAAAATCGAATGCAGCCTGTTCTGGAGTCGTTTTGTGAGAAAGGAACTTCTTTTTTTAATTTCTTTCTGAATTCCTCTGAAGCGTGGATCACCATTGACGAGATCGGATATCTTGAAAATCATGCATACAGCTATCAGAACGCTGTCAAAAAACTACTGGCACATAAACATGTTCTCATGGTCATTCGAAAACAAGATCTCGATTTTTTAAACGAGCTGCAAAACCGCAGCGATGTTTTTGCTGTAGACCTGGATCAGCCATATGGAAATGCCGGCTGTATCATCATGGCTTCCGGACAGGGAACACGTTTTGGCGGAAATAAGCTTCTGGAAGCCTTTCACGGAAAACCGTTGATCCAATGGGCGCTCGATGCTACGGCTGGCCTCTTTTCCAGACGTCTTGTCGTGACGGTACATAAAGAGATTGAACAGTTATGCCAAAAACAGGCAATCCCCGTTTTGCTCCATCACCTTCCGTTTCGAAACGATGTGATACGGCTCGGTCTGGAAGCAATCGGAAATGATGTTGACCGCTGTGCTTTTCTGCCTTCCGATCAGCCTCTTCTTAAACCTGAATCCATCTGCTCACTGCTTTTGTGTGCCAAAAATCATCCGGATTTTATATGGCGTCCCTGTTATGAAGCGCTTCCCGGATCCCCTGTCATTTTTCCTGCTTCCTTCTTTGAGGATCTGAAAACTCTTCCGTCGAAAAAGGGAGGTAATCTCATCATTCAGGAGCATCCTGACGCGGTAAAAACGGTTCCGGCTTCTTCCCTTTATGAACTGAAAGATATTGATACGCAGGAAGATTGGCAGCGAATGACACAGGTGCCGCACTGTTTCTTCTCTTTGTGATCCTGCCTCCGGCAAGGCTGTCATCAAATCCGAATAAAAGCGGATACAGCAGCAGAATCACCGTTCCAAAATTGCCTTACCAGTGGCAGCAGCTGTCCGTTTCAGCTATATGTGATTAGCTTTTTATACCCCCCTTATCGGTTAAGCCTTGTTTTTCTGCATCCATTTTATGCTCTTTCACCAAGAAAACGGCAGCCCACAGGCTGCCGCAGTTTCTTTTCCGGTTTCTTTCCTGTTTTTCCGTCCTGCATTTCCAAACTCTAAAGCATATCCTCAATAAAAATCCCATACCCCTTCTCCGGATTGTTCACAAACACATGCGTCACGGCTCCGACGATGCGGCCGTTCTGGAGGATTGGGGAGCCGCTCATGCCCTGGACGATGCCGCCGGTGAGCTCTAAAAGTTCGGGATCAGTGACGCGAAGTACCATGCCTTTGTTGATGTTTTTGCCGTTCATCCGCAGTTCCTCGATCTCAATTTCAAAGGCTCTCGTCGTGCCGCCCGCAAAGCAGAGAATCGATGCTTTTCCGATCGTTACCTCCTGACGGTTGGCCGTCTCGTACTTTGTCAGATGCTCGGCCAACAAGGGAAAACCGGAAATTGTACCGTAGATTCCGTTGCTGTTATTTTCCTCGATCACGCCGATCCGGTAGCCTTCCTTGTAGTGGATGATACCGGAAAGCTCCCCCGGTGAGCCCTGCGTTCCTTTCACGACTGAGAGCACATCTGCATCGTACAGCACACCATCTGTGATTTCCAGCAGTTCGCCGGTGTCGATGTCGCTGATTCCATGTCCGAGCGCTCCAAAATGTCCCTCCTCATCGACATATGTCAGTGTCCCTATTCCCTGCGTGTTGTTGCGCGCCCAGATACCGGCGCGGTAGGTGCCGGTATCATCCTCCACCGGCAGAACCGTGCAGGAAACTTTCTGTTCGTCCCGCCGCAGTCCCAGCTCTACCTCTTTTCCGCCGGAAGTGCTGATACATTCCACCAGTTCTTCTTTTGTTGCAATCTCTTTTCCGTTCACCTGCTCAATATAATCGCCTCTTTTCACACTGCCTTTTGCCGGACAGCGGCTTTCTCCTGCAGCAGTCTGAATCATCCCGGTATCCACTACATAAACGCCTTTTGTGTCCAGGTAGATTCCAACCGGTGCACCGCCGACGTAGACGGTTTTGGATTCCGCTACGCTGGCACTCGCCGTTTTCAGCGGAATCCTGCCAAACAGAGAGTAGAGAATCTCGTATTTCTCTCCACTCGTTTCAGAAGATTCCATGCTTTCCTCCACCTTCGTCTCAATCCAGTTTCCAATCAGCCCGGAAAAAAGAACCGGCGCTTCCCCTCGCTCTCTCACTGTCATGTGGTCCGGGATCTGCCGTTTCAGCGCTGCCATGCCAGCTCCGGCTGTCAGCATGACGGACAGCACCAGCAGCGCACTTACCAGAATCCTGTACTTTTTTCTTGCATTCATCCTTTGCACCTCTCTTTCGTCCACTCGCCTGCCGCCTTCTCCGCCGGTTTCGGAAATGGCAGGCAGGATTCCGAACTTTCGTGCACAGAAAAAGCAGAGTACTTTCGTCTCTGCTTTCAGTATGTGGAATCGAAGGGATTCCAACTCTGGTATGTTTTTGTGTTTTCTGCCAGTTCTTTCTTTTCTGTATCTTTCTGACGACAAGTAATCCCTCTTCACTACTTACTCATGCACGCAGTCACTCCGCGCACTGGAGATGCAGGAATGCTTATCTTCGTTCAAATCTGCAACTATTTTTTGTATACACTATCCGTTTTTGATTCCGGTATTTTGCTCTGCATCACTTCAAACCCGTGCCCGTTTTTTTCATACTCTCTGCCAGCTCTTTCATCTCACGCGCACTCTCAAGCACCGTGTCGGTAATCCGCGCACCGCCGAGGATTCTTGCAAGCTCCTGCACACTTTCCTCCTCGGAGAGCAGTCCGATGTTCGTGACGGTCTTGCTGTTCGCCGGCTTTTTCTCGATGATGTAATGCTGATCCGCCATCGCTGCAATCTGCGCCAGATGCGTGATGCACAGAAGCTGATGATTTTTTGCGATCACAGCCATCTTCTCGGAGACCTTCTGCGCCGTACGGCCGCTGATTCCTGTGTCGATCTCGTCAAAAATCAACGTTTCCACCGCATCCTTGTCTGCCATAACTGCCTTGATCGCCAGCATGATTCGCGACAGCTCACCGCCGGATGCCACACTCGCAAGCGGCCGGAGCGGAAGCCCCGGATTTGTGGAAATCATAAAGCAGACCTCGTCTCCTCCGTTTTCATTTGGCTCGGCAAGCTTCTTAAATGCGATCTCAAAACGGACATCCAGAAAATTCAGGTCTACCAGCGCCGCCACGATCTGATCTGAAAGTTTCTTCGCATAGTCTTTGCGGATCTGTGAAATTTCATCCGTGAGCCTCAGAAATTCTTTTTTCTTCTGCTCATATTCACGCTGCAGCCCTTCAATGTACGTCTCGTAATTCATCAGAACATCCATCCGCTGCCTTTTTTCCTCGGCAAACTCAAGAATCTCTTCGAGCGTATTTCCATATTTTGTCTTTAAGCGGTTCAGAAGGTCGAGACGTTCCTCCGTCTCCTTCATCGCCTGCGCATCAAACGTAAATTCGTCCATATAGCCGGAAAGGCTGCGGTTAAAATCGTTGAGCAGCGCCTCAATCTCCCCAAGCGAAGTGCCAAGCTCCTCCAGACCGTCATCATACGACTGCACAGCCGCAAGCGCACGCACCGCATGGCCGATCTCGTCCTCTGCCCCGGCACAGCCGTTTGCCCCGGTCAGTGTCCCGGTCTCCGAGAGCGCCTCCATGATCTTCTGACCGTTTGCCATCAGCCGATAGCTGCCCTCCAGTTCTTCATCCTCTCCTGGCTTTAAATTCGCTGCCTCGATCTCCTCAAGCTCAAACTGAAGGAAATCAAGCTCTTTCGCCCGCTGGCTCTCATCTGCCTGCGCATCCTGCCACTTTCTTCGGCATTTCTGATAACTGCGGTGCAGCTCTCTGCATCGCGCCAGGCGGTTCCCCAGTGCATCATGCGCAAACTCATCCAGGATCGTGAGATGATTTTTCTCATACAGAAGCGACTGATGCTCATGCTGTCCGTGAATATCGATCAGCTCTGTTGCAAGCTCCCGCACAAAAGAAACCGATACTGTCTCCCCGTTGATCTTGCTGGAGGAACGGCCACCGCGGTACCGTCTCGTAATGATGACCTCGCCATCCTCAAACGGCAGCTCCTGCGCCAGCATTTTCCGGCGCACGGCCGGATTGTCGGTCACAAATACGAGCTCGACCAGCGCATAGTCTGCATCCTCCGGCACATAATCGCGAAAATTTCCGGTGCCGAGCGCAATATTGACCGCTCCGATCACGATCGATTTTCCGGCGCCGGTCTCTCCGGTCATGATATTTAATCCTCTGCCGAATTCTACTTCTACTTCTTTTATCAGCGCCATGTTTTTCACATGTAAACTTACTAACATCTGTTTTCCTGTACTCTCCCCGACTGTCTTTTCCTGTCCCCGTCTCCGGACTGTGGTTACTGCCTGCCTGCGATTCTTCCAATCTTGTCCATCACCCGCAACGTATCCTCCGCACTGCGGATTGCACACATGATTGTATCATCCCCGGCGATACACCCTGCCACCTCCGACCAGTGCATTGCATCGATTGCAGCCGCAACGGCCATTGCCATACCGGATACCGTCTTGATCACAAGAATATTCTGCGCCATATCCATCGACACAAATCCATCTTTGAGCACCCGGAGATACTTTTCATTCATTCCGGCTCCCTGCGGCTGCATCAGCGCGTACTTCTGCCGCCCGTCATTCGTTGCGATCTTGGTCAGCTTCAGTTCCCGTATATCTCTGGAAATCGTCGCCTGTGTGACGCGATAGCCTTCCTTTTTCAGATAATCTGCCAGCTCCTCCTGTGTCTCTATATCGTATTTTGCGATCAGATCCACAATTCTTGCCTGTCTGCCGATTTTCATGTTGTATCTCCTTTCTGCTGCTATCTGCTCATTTTTTCTCTCAGGATCTCGAGAAAGCTGGTATTTTTCGTCTTGATCATCAGCGCCTCCCGCATGGAGCGCGTGATGACAATCCGGTCGCCGGAACTTAATTTTACCGACGTATCACCGTCAAATGTCGCTTCCGCCCCGTCTATATCGGTGCCATGATTCGTGCCGATCTCAATCGTGATCTCCACAAAATCCGGAAGCACGATCGGTCTGGAATTTAACGTATGCGGTGCGATTGCCGTCAGCAAAATCAGAGAAGCCTCCGGTGCAACAATCGGACCTCCCACAGACAGATTGTATCCGGTCGACCCCGTCGGCGTAGAAATGATGATGCCATCCGCCGTGTAGGAGCTTAAAAACGCCCCGTCAACATACACATTAAAATCGACTACACGCAGCCGCCCATTCCGGCTGATGACAATATCGTTCAGTGCGATATCCGCAAGCATTCTGCGGCTCTGATGAAAAGCTGTACCGGTCAGCATCATCCGGTGCTCCACCGTATATTCCCCTCCGATCAGCTTGTCAAGCGCTGGAAAAATGTTTTTCCGGTCGATCTCCGCAAGATAGCCAAGTGTTCCCATATTGATGCCGAGAAGCGGGATCGAGCGGTCTACCAGATCGCGCGCCGCCTGCAAAAGGGTTCCGTCCCCACCGAGTACCAGCACACACTCCACTTCATCCGAAACGTGCTGCGCATCCGTATAACGGTACCTTCCCTGCGGATCTTCCACCTCTTTTTGCTGAATATAGCACGTTTTTCCTTTCGATTTCAGATATTCCCGGATCTCATGTGCCACCGTCATCTCCGGATCCTTCTGATAATTCGTTATAATATAAAAGGTATCCATTTTTACTCCGTTTTCGTATCCAGTGTCTCATGCGCCTTTTTCACGACCTCTTCCACACTCATTTCAAACGGCTGCACCGATTCCGGTCCTTCCTTCTTTTTCAGATGCAGAAGATATTCGATATTCCCTTCCGGTCCTTTGATCGGCGAAAACTCCAGCTTTCGGCTCTCCAGCCCGATCTCCGCCGCATAATCGATCACCTTATGTATGACCTCCTCATGTACCTTGGGATCACGCACCACGCCTTTTTTTCCAACCTTTTCACGGCCAGCCTCAAACTGCGGCTTGATCAGGCAGACGACCTCCCCGTCTGCTGTCATCAGATTCCGCACCGGGAGCAGCACCTTCGTCAAAGAGATGAAGGAAACATCGATCGAGACGAACGCAGGCGGCTCAGCGATATCCTCCGGTACCACGTAACGGATGTTTGTCTTTTCCATACAGGTGACCCGCTCATCATTTCTCAGCTTCCAGTCGAGCTGTCCGTGTCCGACATCCACCGAATAGACTTTTACCGCCCCGTTTTGCAGCATACAGTCCGTAAATCCACCGGTCGACGCACCGACATCCATACATACCTTTCCATCAAGCGTCAGGTCAAAATGACTCATGGCCTTTTCCAGTTTCAGGCCGCCGCGGCTGACGTATTTTAACTGAGTGCCTTTCACTGTGATCTGTGCTTTCACATCGATCATCGTCCCGGCCTTGTCCTCACGCTGACCGTTTACCAGCACATTTCCGGCCATAATGACCGCTTTTGCCTTTTCCCTTGATGTGGCAAGCCCCTGACTTACCAGCAGAACATCCAAACGTTCCTTCATATCAAACTCCTGTTCCTTATTGTTTTCTCTTGTTGTCTCCGCCGGAGCATGTTCAAAATCTCTTCTGCAAACTATACCACAAAACGATTCTTTCAGATTGGCGGAACGATTTTCAAACACAGCCTTACGCCTGATAGCCGGCAATAATCCGCTTGAATACGGATTCTGCATCGATGCAGGCCTCTTTTTTGAGCAGGTCAACATTGCCATGCTCAATATAATCATCCGGAAGCGTGATCTGCAGTACTCTCACATCCGCATCCGTTTCGTTATAGTATTCCAGTACTTTTTCACCAAATCCGCCGTTTTTGACATTTTCTTCCATCGTCACAACCATCGAATGATCCTTTGCAAGGTAAGAAAGCATCGCCTCATCCACCGGCTTGACGAACCGCGCGTTGACCAAGGTACAGCTATAGCCGATTTCTTTGAGCAGTTCCCGCACTGCAATAGCCGTCTTTACCATACTTCCGACTGCCACAAGTGCCAGCGAGCACTCATCGTATAAAATCTCGCTCTTTCCAAAAACGACCGGCGCACGGAATGACTGCAGGCCGTCATACGCTTCTCCCCGCGGATAACGCAATGCGATCGGCCCGTCATACGCGATCGCAAATTTGAGCATGTCCGCCAGCTCCCATTTGTTTTTCGGCGCCATCACACACATGTTTGGAATGCCTGACAGATACGAAAGGTCAAAAATTCCCTGATGCGTCTCCCCATCGCTTCCGACGAGACCTGCACGGTCTACCGCAAAGACAACCGGGAGATTCTGAATACAGACATCGTGAATGATCTGATCGTACGCGCGCTGCAAAAACGACGAATAGACCGCCACAACCGGCTTCATCCCACCCGCAGCAAGTCCCGCCGCAAATGTCACCGCGTGTTCCTCCGCAATCCCGACATCGAAGAACCGGTCACGGTACATATTCCGGAAGCGTTTCAGCCCGGTACCATCCGGCATTGCCGCCGTGATTGCCACCAACTTCGGCTCCCGTGCGCCCATCTTACACATCACCGTCGAGAAGACATCCGTATAGGACGCCTTTTTCCGTCTGGCATTTGGCAGTCCGGTCTGCGGGTCAAACGGCTCTGCCCCGTGAAATCTTGACGGCATCCGCTCTGCCGGACCAAAACCCTTGCCTTTTTTCGTCACCACGTGGACGATCACCGCCCCCTCCACGCGCTTTGCATCCCGCAGCACGCGCATCAGCTGACCGATGTTGTGTCCGTCCACCGGACCTAAGTACTTGATTCCCATCTCCTCGAAAAACATGCCCGGCACCAGAAACTGCTTCAGTCCCTGTTTCGTGGAACGGATGCCCTTTACCAGCCGGTCCCCGCAAACCGGTATCTTATTTAACGTCTGCTCCACCCCATTTTTCAGCTCCACATAGGAACGGTCCGTCCGGATGTTGCTTAAATAGGAGGATATTCCACCCACGTTTTCTGAAATCGACATGTTGTTGTCGTTGAGCACGATAATAAAATTTGTTTTCAGCTGAGAAGCATTGTTTAATGCCTCGTAAGCCATTCCGCCGGTCAGTGCGCCGTCTCCGATCACCGACACGACCGTATAGTTTTCTCCCTGCAGGTCACGCGCCTTCACGTATCCAAGTCCTGCTGAGATCGAGGTCGAACTGTGTCCCGTATCAAACGCATCACAGTCACTCTCTTTTCGCTTCGGGAAGCCGCTCATTCCTCCATACTTGCGCATCTGGTCGAAACCGTCCTTGCGTCCTGTCAGAATCTTATGCGTATACGACTGGTGTCCGACGTCCCAGATCAGTCTGTCTTCCGGCAGATTCAGCGACAGATGCAGTGCCATGGTCAGTTCGACGACGCCCAGATTGGATGCCAGATGTCCGCCGTTTGTGCTGATCTTTTCGACCAGAAAATCCCGGATTTCCTGTGCCAACTCCGGCAGTTTTTCTTTCTCGATCTTTTTGATATCGTTTACCTTTTCAATCTGCTCTAACAGTGTAAACGCCACCTTTCCTCATGCGTTGCGGTGGATCAGATTGAGGATCAGTTCCTTCAAAAACTCATTCTCATACGGAAGCTCCTCCAGAAGTGTCACTGCCTCTTTTGAATACTCCGCCACGTCTTTTTGTGCCTGTTCCAGGCCTTTCACCGAAACGTACGTTGTTTTATTATTTTTTTCATCACTCTTCGTCGCTTTTCCGAGCGTGTCTGCATCCCCGATCACATCAAGGATATCATCCTGGATCTGAAATGCCATTCCGACTTTGTGCGCGATCTGTTCGATCTTTTCCACATCCTCGTCACATGCACCCGCAAGTACTGCTCCGATCATCATTGACGCCTCGATCAGAGCACTTGTCTTCAGACGGTAGATAAAGCAGAGTTGCTCCTCCGTCAGCGGCTTTCCCTCGTATTCCACGTCCACCGATTGTCCGCCGATCATTCCGTAAATTCCGGTCTTTGCCGCCAGAATCCCAAATGCCCTGCCGACCACAGGATTTGCCGGTTCCAGTTCAAATGCCTTCGATGCTGTCTCATAGGCAAGATTCAGAAGTGCATCGCCTGCAAGAATCGCCATGGCTTCTCCGTATACGACATGAGTTGTCTTTTTCCCTCTGCGGTACTCGTCGTTGTCCATTGCCGGAAGATCATCGTGGATCAGAGAATGTGTGTGAATCATCTCAATTGCCGTCATAAACGGTTCGATCGCCTTTGACCTTCCGCCAAACATCGCATACGTCTGCTGCATCAGAAGTGGACGCAGCTTTTTGCCCCCTACCAGCATACTGTAATTGACTGCCTCTAAAAGTGTCCGCTGAAAGCCTTCCTCCTCCGGAAGATTTCGCTCGATAATGCTCTTTATTTCCGTCACTCTTTTTTTCATTTCACTGCTAAAATTCATCAAGACCGCCATCCCCATTCATGATCAGAATCTTCTTTTCTACCGTATCTATTTTTTCGTTACAGATTTTCAGAAGTGTCATGCCCTTCTGGTACATCGCAAAAGAATCCTCCAGCGAGATTTCCTCACCGTCTAACGCCTTTAAGATCGCATCCAGCTCCTGCATGCATTCTTCCAAGGTCAGCTCCTTCTCCTGCGTCTCTGTCTTTTTTCTTCCCGCCAAAGTATCACTCCCTGTCTGTCTGTTCTATTTTCTGCACCTGTACCGTAATCTTTCCATCGGATACGTACAGATTCAACAGCCCGCCTTCCTTCACCTGTGAAACGCTGTGTACGCGTCCGCCGCTCTCATCCGTGATCAGCCCATATCCCTGTGTCAGCCTCTCAAGCGGAGAACACCTCCGCATCTGCTCAGCATACAGGCGAAGCCGGTTCCGATCCTGCAGGATCTTCTGCTCCATGCTCCGCTGCAGGTGTTCCTGTACATCCGCAATCTGCTGACGCTGCTCCCGTACACGCTGCATTGGCTCCAGATACCGCAGATGGATCTGATACTGCTGCAGACGGTTCCTTTTTGTTCTCAGAAGCTGCTCCATCTGCCGCTGCAGATGAATCTGTGAGAGAGCCTGCCTTTTTGTAAAAATAATCCGGCGCATCCGGCGCGTCATCTCTTCTTCTGCCGCATCCAGCTGCTGCAGGATCTGCCTCACATCCAGTACCGCAAGCTCCGCCGCCGCCGAAGGCGTCGGTGCACGCAGATCCGCCACATAATCCGCGATGGTCGTATCCGTCTCATGCCCGACCGCTGAGATCACCGGTGTCTGGCACGCAAAGATCGCCCTCGCAGTCTCTTCTTCATTGAACGCCCAGAGATCCTCAATGGAGCCGCCGCCGCGCCCGACAATGATCACATCGCATTCCATCTGATCCAATGCTTCCAGGCCACGCGCCACACTCGCTGCTGCACCTTCCCCCTGCACCTGCGCCGGGTAAAGAATGACCTGGATTCCAGGATTTCTGCGCGTCGCAACGTTGATGATATCCCGCACAGCCGCACCGGTCGGAGCTGTGACAACTCCAAGCCTGTGCACAAAAACTGGAATTTTCTTTTTATATTCCGGCGCAAACATGCCCATTTCTTCCAGCTCCGCCTTGAGCGCAAGAAAGCGCTCATACAGCTCGCCCGCACCATCCAGCCGGATGCGTGAGGCATACAGCTGGTACTTCCCATCCCGTTCATAGACGTTTACATTGCCGTCTGCAACAATCTGCTGTCCGTTTGCCAGCCGGAATGTAAGTCCGCCGCGCATACCTGCAAACATCACGCAGGCGATTGTACCGCCTGCATCCTTTAAGGAAAAATAAATGTGCCCGGAAGTATGATATTTGAGGTTTGATACCTCCCCGCGCACACTGATGCGGTTCAGCACAAAATCCTGCGTAAACATGGTCCGGATATAGGTATTAATCTGGCCGACTGAATATACTTTCTGCATATTCCCTCACTTTTCCTGATCTGAGCATGCTCAGGTCACCACCTGGCACTCTGTCAAGACGGATCTTCACAATCTGCCTCGCAGCTTATCATCCGATCACTATGCGTTTGTCTTGACGAGTTTTGCCAGGATTCCGTTTACAAATGCAGCGGAATCATCTCCACCAAACGTCTTTGCAAGTTCAACTGCCTCGTTAATCGCAACCTTTACCGGTACTTCCTCATCGTAGAGCATCTCATAAACAGCAAGCCGGAGAATTGCCAGCTCTGCCTTTCCCATACGTCCCGTTTTCCAGCCCTTTGCCACTTCATTAATCTTTGCATCAATCTCCGTGATACGGTCCTTGATGCCGTTAAATTTCTGCGTCATATACGCACGTTCTTCCTCCGTTGCCTCCGGAAGTGCCTCGAAATACGCATCCACCTGTCCCTGCAGTTCGTCGCTCGTGTGAAATTCCCCGCAGAACACAAGCTTAAAAATATTTTCTCTGATCTCTCTTCTGGTCATAATTTCTCCTCTGTTTCGAAAAAAAGACTGCCACAAAGCATAAACCGGTCTGACCGTATTTCATGTTCTGCAGCAGCCCCTCCGCCTTAATTCTGATTGTCCATCAATACGTTTACAATTTTAATATTTACTTCGGCAACTTCCAGCCCGGTCATCGTCTCAATCGCAGTCTTAACCTTGTCCTGGATCTTCGTGCAGGTAGACGGTACGTTGTAACCATAGCGGATATTGATTGCAAGTGCCACGCGAACCGTGTCCTCATCCATCGTGATCTTAACGCCTTTGGAAAGGCTCTTCATGCCGAGCTTCTCGATCAGGTCTCTCGTCACGTTTCCGGCCATGGATGCCACGCCTTCCACCTCAGATGCTGCGAGGCCTGCAATGATCGCAACTACCTCATCTGCAATCCGAACCTCACCGAATTTTTCTTCTGTTTCTATTTTATGTGTATGAAGTTCTGTGTTTTCCATTAAATTGAACACCTCCGTTGTTCACCGCTGTAGGGTTTATGATTATTCCCCATTATACCAGAGAAATGTATATTTGCAAATAAATATTCGTCAGTTTTAGTTCTTTCCAAACTCGGAAAGCACCAGGCCTTCGTTGCGGTCAAGCACCATGCCGACAGACCAGCTGTTGATGAACAGCAGCAGCGGACGGCCCTTAAGATCCTTGATTTTCTTCATATCAGAGGTACCCACAAGACGGTTCAGATCAATATCCTCATTCTCAATCCAGCGGATATACTCATATGGAAGCTCTTCCAGACGGATATCTACCTTATATTCATTTTCCAGACGGTACTTGAGCACGTCAAACTGCAGGACGCCGACCACGCCGACAATAATCTCCTCCATACCGGTATTGTACTCCTGGAAGATCTGGATCGCACCTTCCTGCGCAATCTCACTGATTCCCTTGATAAACTGCTTCCGCTTCATCGTGTCAAGCTGTCTGACACGTGCAAAATGCTCCGGCGCAAACGTCGGAATCCCCTCATAGCGAAATTTTTTGCCCGGCATACAGATCGTATCTCCGATCGAAAAAATGCCCGGGTCAAATACGCCGATAATATCTCCGGCATACGCTTCTGAGATCATCTGGCGCTCCGATGCCATCATCTGCTGCGGCTGGGAAAGACGCTGTTTGCGGTCGCCCTGCACATGATAAACTTCCATTCCCGCATCGAACTTTCCGGAACAGATACGCATGAATGCGATCCGGTCTCTGTGTGCTTTGTTCATATTCGCCTGGATCTTAAATACAAACGCGGAAAAATCCTCGCTCATCGGATCAATCACGCCGCAGTCCGCTTTTCGCGGAAGCGGTGAGGATGTCATCTCCAGAAAATATTTCAGGAAAATTTCCACACCGAAGTTCGTAAGTGCAGAACCGAAAAATACCGGCGAAAGCTCTCCTTTGCTGACCAGCTCCTGATCAAATTCCGCTGACGCACCATCCAGCAGTTCGATCTCCTCAAGCAGCTTTTCTTTATTTTCGGTTCCGATAAACTCTTCCAGTTCAGGATCATGCACATCCACTTCCGTGGCATGTCCCATCTTTGTTCCCTTCTGCGTATCGGTATACGTCGTCACCTTTCCGGTGTTGCGGTCGTAAACGCCGCGGAAATTTTTTCCGGAACCGATCGGCCAGTTAACCGGGCAGGTCGCAATTCCAAGTTCTTTTTCGATGTCATCAAGCAGTTCAAACGTATCATTTGCATCACGGTCCATCTTATTGATAAATGTAAAGATCGGGATATGACGCATGACGCAGACTTTGAACAGCTTTCTTGTCTGTGCCTCAACTCCCTTGGAAGCATCGATTACCATGACTGCAGAATCCGCCGCCATCAGCGTACGGTACGTATCCTCTGAGAAGTCCTGATGTCCCGGCGTATCCAGAATATTGATACAAAAACCATCATAATTAAACTGCAGCACCGAGGAGGTAACGGAAATACCTCTCTCCTTCTCAATCTCCATCCAGTCGGACACCGCATGGCGTGCGGTTGCTTTTCCCTTTACCGATCCGGCCAGATTGATCGCTCCTCCATAAAGCAGGAACTTCTCAGTCAGTGTCGTCTTTCCTGCATCCGGATGTGATATGATCGCAAACGTGCGTCGTTTCTCTATTTCTTTTCTGATATCGCCCAACGTTATTTCCTCCTAAACGGTGCCTTGCTCCCGTTTTATCTGTCTTCAGTCATTTTCAGTCCATCCTGCCTATTCTACCAAGCCTTCGGATAGCTGTCAACGGGCTTTTTAACCGAGTAGCGAAGCGGATTGCGAATATCCGCTTTGACCAAAATCAGGCAGGCAACAAAGCGATTTACACATATTTGTTTTCATTCCTGCTGATTTGGAATCATCGAAGCGATCAGGCAGCGCTCCCTGCTGATTTTCCATAACACTTTTTACTGAAGTTTCTTTTTCACCGGCAGCTGTCCTGGCTTCCCATCGCACCAAGTGCCGGACCGCCATCCAGGCTCTGCGTGTGAAGCGTTTTACGCTTCATGCGCTCCTCCTCCGACTGTCTTAAAATAAAATCCTTGATCTGTTTTGCATTTCGAATGTGCTGCATCTTCAGATCCGAATCGGTCACATCACCACTGAAACAGTGCACCGTTCCAAGCCCAGACATCCGTTCCCACAGCGTCCTTTCCAGGCGGACATCCACCACCTTATACAGATAGCAGTCATTCTCCTCTCTTCTTAAAAAACCGGAATTCACAGTAATGACTTCATCTGTGATCGTGTATTTTGTAAAAGTAAGCGGCAGCCCAAGAAACGGCCATCTTTTTTTCTCAATATATGTCATTGTCTTCTCTCCTCGTTTTTTAGGTGCGGATCGTTTTCTCTCCTTTGGGCAGTCAACTGCGTTTCTGTACCGCTCCGGTTAATCGTTCCGCATTTATCAGTTTCATTTTTTTATTATACCGAAAATTTCATTCCGCTTCAATGAATCTTCCGATAATTTTTTTCATAAATTTTCTCTTGAATTTTTAAAGCAGATAGTATACTATAGGGAAAGTGCAATTTGCATTATCATTTACTTCACCATACAGAAGGAGGATACTATGAGACATGTAATGAGCCCACTGGATTTTTCCGTGGAAGAAGTAGATCGAATCCTCGATCTCGCAGCTGACATCAAAGCCAATCCTGAAAAATATGCACATGCCTGTGAAGGTAAAAAATTAGCGACGTTATTTTATGAACCAAGTACCCGAACGCGACTCAGTTTCGAAGCAGCAATGTTGAATCTGGGTGGTCGTGTACTTGGTTTTTCTTCGGCCGATTCCAGCTCTGCTTCAAAGGGAGAGAGCGTTGCCGATACAATCCGGATCATCTCCTGCTACGCAGATATCTGCGCGATGCGCCATCCAAAAGAAGGCGCTCCGCTCGTAGCTTCCATGTATTCATCTATCCCGGTCATCAATGCCGGAGACGGCGGCCATCAGCATCCGACCCAGACGCTGACCGATCTGATGACGATCCGCTCCGAAAAGGGACGCCTTGACAATTTCACGATCGGCCTTTGCGGCGACCTGAAATTCGGCCGTACTGTTCACTCCCTGATCAAGGCACTGATCCGTTATCCGAACATCAAATTTGTTCTGATCTCTCCGGATGAGCTCCGTCTCCCGGACTACATCCGTGACGACGTGCTCGTACGCAATCACCAGCAGTTCGAGGAAGTCGTTCGTCTTGAGGATGCACTTCCGCAGCTTGACCTTCTTTACATGACCCGTGTTCAGAAGGAGCGTTTCTTCAATGAAGAAGACTATGTCCGCATGAAAGACTTCTACATTCTGGATAAGGCAAAGCTTGCACTTGCCAAACCGGATATGCAGATCCTGCATCCGCTTCCGCGTGTCAATGAGATCGAACCTGAGGTAGATGATGACCCGAGAGCGATCTATTTCAAGCAGGCACAATATGGCGTTTATGTCAGAATGGCACTGATTCTCACATTACTGGAGGTAGAGGTATGTTAAATGTCGGACGGTTAAATGAAGGTGTTGTACTCGACCATATCGAGGCTGGAAAGAGCATGTCGATCTATAAATACCTGAGATTGGACAAAATGGACTGCTGCGTTGCGATCATCAAAAATGCGCACAGCAACAAGATGGGCAAAAAAGACATTATTAAAGTAGAATGCCCGATCGATGAGCTCGATCTGGACGTACTTGGTTTCATTGATCATCACATCACCGTCAACATCATCAGGGACGGTGTGATCGTAGACAAAAAAGAGCTGACTCTTCCGAAGAAGCTCGTCAATATCATCTCCTGCAAGAACCCGCGCTGCATCACCTCGATCGAACAGGGTCTGGATCAGGTCTTCCTGCTTGCAGATGAGGAAACCGAAACTTATCGCTGCAAATATTGTGAGGAAAAATACCGCAGCAGCCGGAAGAAACAGTAAAAAAGTTCAGACAGCACACAAAAAGGCATGTACGCTCCATATGGACGTGCACGCCTTTTTTGATCTTGTTATTTCTATTTGTATTGCTTCAGGTTGTATTGCTTCAGGCAAAGGCGAATCTTTACAATTCACTTTGCTGCTCATAAGCCCACAGGAAATCCGGCCGCACAGGGAGCCGCATGGCCTCAGTTTTTCGGCCTGCGCTCATAGCGAAGGAACGTATACTCCAGGTCAAAATACGTCTGTTCCTCACTGTCTGCCGTGACCACCCAGTCCTGTTCTCGGTCAAGGTCCGGGAAGAATGCATCTGCGAGATATTCATGATCAATTTTCGTCACATGCGCCACATCGCAGTATGGAAGAAACTCGCGGTAGATCTCCTCTCCGCCGATCACATAAATGTCCTCGGAATCATATTTTTTCAGTTCCTCCAGCACCTCTTCCACTGAATGGAAGATCAGGGCACCTTTCACCTGATAATCCGTTTTTCTCGTCAGGACAATATTTGTACGCATCGCAAGCGGAAGTCCGTTTGGAAAACTTTCCAGGGTTTTTCTGCCCATCACGACCACTTTTCCGGTCGTCGTTTCCCGGAAAAATTTCATATCAGACGGAATGCTGACCAACAGCTTGTTCTGATACCCAATCCCCCAGTTTTTATCTGCTGCCACTATGATATTCATCTCATCCTCCATCGTCATAACTATTCAGAGCCAACCTCCAAAATGCTGCGCATTTTACGCCTGCTTTGTAAAATTTTGCCTGGCTCTGAACAGTTACATATCATCAAAAATAACCGGAATCCGTTCTTTCAGTTCCATCAGGAGCGGCACGGACACTTCCCGGATCTGCGGATGTGCATCATCTGCCGTGCGAAGCCGGAAATAATTTCTCCACTCCCGGTAATTTGCCGTGATCGTGATGTTCGTCTTTGTGGAATTCGGCAGAACAGAACGTGCGATTTGCGCCGTTGCCCCAAGCTCGATTAGACGCATATAATGCTTTTCCGCATCGATCATGGCCTGCTCCCACTCTTTTAACACCGCATCGATCACCTCTGCCGACATCCCGGACATTTTCCGGTCAAGCTCAATTCCAGGCCTGAGGTCAATCACATTGATCTCATTCCCGAACTTATCCTTGGAGTAATTCACATATCTCGTGCTCTCCTGCGCAAAGCTTGCGATCCGATGACGTACCATTTCATGTGACACGCCGCGGTCAACGGTAAACATTACTGAGAGTGTGCTGTGTTCGATCATCGCCTCATGATGCGCATTGATCAGCATTTTTACGAACTTTTTTGCACTCTCGCCGTCCTCTGTGATCTTATCTTCTGATTTATAACATACTCTTCCAATCCGCTCGATATGCTGAAGCTCCTTCACTCCGCCTTCCGAGATCGGCGTCAGAATTTCATAGCCTGCCTTTTGAATTTTCATATCTAATCCTCCCTTATGATATTAATCTCGCAATACTTGTATCTTCTGCAAATCCTGCTGCATTATACAGAAACAGAAAATCTGTATATCCGCCCTGCGCGATGAGATCGCTCACTTTCTGATTATAATACCGGATGTCGAGCAGATCAACCTCCGCAAAATCGGTCAGCAGAAACGGTGCAAAGCAATGTGCATAGGAATCCTTGATGATGAGTATTTTCCGCCCGTTCGTATTTCGTGTGTGAAGTTTTACAAGCGCATGGTTTCCGCCGAAATAAACACCATATTTATTTTTCGTATCCAGTGCTGTCCGATCGTAAATGCTGTAGGATACCTCATCACTGCCGTCCATCTGCACCGTATAAAAAAGATCTTCGACCGGCTGATACAACTCGATCGTATCCTTCACTGTGTGAATGCCAAGCTTTGACTGGATCGTCCCTTCAAAGCTGTCCGTCACCGTCTCAATCTGATAATCCTGTGCGGAAGGAACGGTAAGATTCTTTACAGCTGCCCACTCCTGATAAACGTCAAATGCTGCACCTGTCTTCCAGTGATGATCCGTTCGATAATAAAGATCCTCGCCGAGATGGCTGCGCAATACAGAAGCACTGTCAAACCACACACCGGACGGCATCACCCCTGCCACCTGATTTAAATACAGTTCCTCATCGTACGGCGACGCAAGTGCCGGCAGCTTATCACGAAGAATATCCACCGCATTCGGTACGATCATTACCGACATATGTTCTGCCCCAAACTGTGGTTCATATGTTTCTATAAACTGCTGCAGGACGCGGATATTCTGTTTTGCCGTATCTGAAGTAAATGAACCGGTATGTTTTTCGATCAGATAATCGTCATCCGCAAAATAAATGTCCTTACTTTCCGTCTTAAACGCCGCCCGCTCCGCCTTTGTTTTCAGTGAGATCCACTGATCACGCAGCACAAACTGGTCGGTCAGATATGACTCATAATCAGATTCAAATTCGCCATTTAAAAGTGTTTTAATGCTGAACGACGGTTTCTGCGCCAGTGAACGGTTTTCTGTCTCCGAAAATTCTGTGGATGGCTTCAGCATCGTCGCAATCGTCATGCCAAAAATCAGAATGCAGAATACCAGAATCGTGTTCCACGACTGTCGTCTGCTCATAACGTTCCTCCTTTTTTGTATTATGTACTCTCGGAATCTTTTTGTGCTTGATTTGTGAGAAGATTTTTTGTCAGTTGTGCCCAAATTTCTGAGGCGTACACGGTGTGTATGTTGATGAAATTCGGGTGCAACTGGCAAAAAACCGGTCACAAAAACAAATGCAGGAAAGACTCCGAGAGTACATTATTTTGGTAAGTCTTATTTTTTTCTCCGCGCATATCAAAAAATGCTCCGCGCACCTGAAGCGAGAGGAATGCTTATCTGCGTTCAGAAGCGGAAATACAGGAACGGATTGTAAGATGCGTCCACCAGCCACGCAACTGACAGCAGAAAGATACCAACGTAAAATACATTTTTCACAATCGTCAGAATCGTTTCCTTTCCTCTTAGCTTCGCACAGATCCAGTTCCCTGCCCGCGCCGGAAGCTGTGTACTGCCAAGGATCAGCAGAACCATCAAAACTGCATTATTATATAGAAGATACAGTGTTTCCCTACTGCAAAAACCGGCACCATACGTTCCAAACAGTGCTCTTGCAAATGAAATTCCGGCACTCATATCGTCAAATACGAAAAGATTCCAGCCCAGCATCACAAAAAACATACAGTAAATGTGCTGAAACACACCCGGAAGCTTTTTCAGATATTTTCCAAGCACAAACTTTTCAATCAAAAGCAATATACCATAATAGAGGCCCCAGAGTACAAAATTCCAGCTTGCTCCATGCCAGATACCGGTCAGCATCCAGACCACAAGAATATTGCGGATGTGTTTCCATACCCCGACTCGATTTCCTCCAAGTGGAATATACACATAATCCCGGAACCAGGTACTAAGCGAAATGTGCCATCTTCTCCAGAATTCCGTAATGCTTTTTGATATATAAGGATAATTAAAATTTTCCAGGAAGCGGAATCCAAACATATGTCCCAGTCCGATCGCCATATCCGAATATGCAGAAAAGTCAAAATACAGCTGAAATGTATATGCGGCCAGTCCCATCCAGGACATCACAACCGGAATCTGCGTATGTTCCATACTGCTGACCGTATCCCATAGCGCTCCGGCATTATTTGCCAGAAGCACCTTTTTTCCAAGTCCGATCATAAAGCGGTGAATGCCATATGCAAACTGCCCCGCCGTTTCTTTTCTCGTACGAAGCTGGCGATCGATCGTCTTGTACTGTACAATCGGCCCTGCGATCAGCTGCGGGAACATCGTCACGTACGCACCAAAAGAAATCAGATTTTTCTGAACCTTCGCCTCACCACGATACACATCAATCGTATACGACATCGTCTGAAACGTATAGAACGAAATTCCGATCGGCAGAGCAATTTTCAACAGATTAATTCCTGCTCCCGTCAGACTGTCGACCGTTCCAATCAAAAAATCCGCATATTTAAAAAATCCAAGCAGCGACAAACTGACTACTGACGAACCAAGCAGCGCCGCTCTGGCTGCTCTCCGTTTTCCCTGCGTTTTAAATCGGTCAACCAGAATACCGCCCGTATACGACACCAGAATCGACACAATCATCAGAATAATATAGACCGGTTCTCCCCACGCATAAAATACCAGGCTGCACAGAAGCAGCACCAGATTGCGCAGCGGGCGCGGTGCCAGATAATACAGCACCAGCACCGCCGGAAGAAACCGGAACAAAAATAACAGACTGCTGAAAATCATTGATCCTTCTCCTTTTGTTCTTTGGTTATAAATCACGGTCTAGTATATAATAAGACGTCACGAGAAGCAAATTAATTTTTTGTCTGTATGACAATTTATTTCTAAAAAGCTTTTATCTCTCTATAGATGCCTGATCTTTGTTGACATTTCAAAAACATCTGCATATAATAAATTCCAAAGGTTAGTTCGTTCTAACTATCAGGGCAATTTTTCACACTCGCTGCAAGAAAGGAGTTTACCATGCAAACATTTTACGGAATCCTCATTCCATTTCTCGGAACGACGCTCGGGGCCGCCTGCGTGTTTTTCCTGAAAAAAAATCTGAACGAATCCATCTCCCGGGCACTCACCGGTTTTGCAGCCGGTGTCATGGTTGCCGCCTCCATCTGGAGCCTTCTGCTCCCTGCAATGGAACAGGTCTCCTGGATGGGAAAGCTTTCCTTTCTTCCTGCTGCGATCGGCTTCTGGATTGGAGTTCTCTTTCTTTTGCTGCTCGATCACATCATCCCACACCTCCATCTTGGAAGTGATGCCGCCGAGGGGCCGAAAAGCCAGCTGCAGCGCACCACAATGATGGTGCTTGCCGTAACGCTCCACAACATTCCGGAGGGTATGGCAGTCGGTGTCGTCTATGCAGGATTTCTCTCAGGAAGCACACAAATCACCTCTACCGGCGCACTTGCGCTCTCCATTGGCATTGCCATTCAGAACTTTCCGGAGGGCGCAATCATCTCGATGCCCCTGCGCGCAGAGGGCATGAAAAAAGGCCGGGCTTTTACCGGCGGTGTCCTCTCCGGCATCGTCGAACCGATTGGTGCCGTGCTCACCATTCTCGCCGCGCACTATCTCGTCCCCGCCCTGCCCTACCTGCTCAGTTTCGCCGCCGGTGCCATGCTCTACGTTGTCGTCGAAGAACTGATCCCTGAAATGTCCGAGGGAAACCATTCTAATATCGGCACGATCTTTTTCGCGGTCGGGTTCAGTATAATGATGGTGCTCGATACGGCACTGGGGTGAACGCCTTAGTCAAAGCGGATGTTCACAAGCTGCCACGTGAGTTTCTAAAAAAAATTAAAAATCGAAAAAAAAGACTTGCTTTTTCATTAAAAATCAGATATAATGTCTGAGTCGGCTGAACAAGCCGATCTGCTGGATTAGCTCAGTCGGTAGAGCGACGCATTCGTAATGCGTAGGTCGTGGGTTCAAGTCCCATTTCCAGCTGGTTTGAAAAAGTCCGTGTTTACGGGCTTTTTTGTTGTTCTGAGAATCTGTTTTTTTGATAAAAGCAGGCTAAACTACTTCACAAAGCTGTTCAAGTACTGGACTGCTGGTATTCGTGAATGCTGGATCGTGGATCCAATCAGGAACTTAAAGAGAAGAGAATAAGACAAAGAAGCAGCCGCCCTGCTCTCTGGTAAAGAATAGGCGGCTACGTCTTATTTAATACATTCGTGTTAAAAACCGTTCTCCTTCAAGATCTCGTTTGCCTTATCAGTATCATCACAGACACAGAGAACCGTATATTTTCCGGCACTCTTGATGATCGCATCATCGAGACGTCCCGCTTCTTCTGCGTTGTAGGAAGCGTACAGGTTTTTCTGGTTCTCCACTCTGGTCTTGAAGTTCTTTTCCACGTCCGCTGTCTCAGATGCATCCTTGCTCTCTACGACTGCCACCTCACACGAGGTTGCACCGGAGCTTGCATATGCTACTGCGCTGCTTACATTGTTTGCATCATAGAAATAAACGGTCGACAGATCCATCGTGCTTTTTGACAGATCATCCGAGGTCACTGCCGTCAGGAGCTCCTGCGCAAGCTTATCCGGATCCACCGATACTTCCTTTGTATTTCCTCCACATGCAGTCAGGCTAAGTGCCATCATTGCAGTACAGATCACTGCTGTTAATTTTTTCATATGTTTATCTCCTTTCAGATTTTCTGTCTTTTTTCTTCACCTGGAACAGATCCTGTTTTAATCACCCGGTATCTTTCTACTCTTCCGCAGCCGTCTCCGTCTCGGATTCTTCCGTTTCACTCTCTTCTCCGGAATCTGCGGATGAACCGTCATCTGCTGTAACATAATGAGACTTCATGTATGCCAGCATCTGCTTACAGTATTTTTCATATACATGGACACCGTCACTGGATGCGCCTTCGATCAGAGAACCGTAGCCGTTTGACAGGATCTCATTCAGATCCAGATAATGATATCCCTGACTTTCGCAAATGTCCAGCAGAATCGAATTAATTTTATCCACATTTGCATTTGTGACATAACTGCTTCCGCTCGTAATCTTGGATTCTTCTACATAGATAACACTACAAATATAAAAAATTGCATTCGGCTGGATCTCCTGGAAACGCTTTGTGCAGGAGATAAATCCCTCCTTAAAAGAATCCCAGTCGTACTCACCCAGGTCATTCGTACCAAGCATGATATAAACCTTACCGTAACTGCCCCCTGAAAGAGCTGATGCAACCGTCACATTTCCTTCTGATGTCGGGATTACCGCTTCACTCTGCATAGTTGCCAGAGACATGCCGACACTGGTAAAAAAGGTGCCCTGTGTGATACCCGATGCATTCTGGAATCCCTGCATACGCGAATCTCCGATAAAGACTGCATCCGAAAAATAAGAATCATCGACCGGAGTTGCCGCCTCTTTGACAATCGCCGGACTGTTCGGATCGGATACTGTCTGGTAAGAGGATCCTGATTCCTGCTGTTTTGTCACCGTTCCCTTTCCCGACGGAAGCCCTGCCAGAACAGAAAAATCGCCATTTCCGTCTGTTGCCGACGCCAATGCCAGATCTTTATCCTGTTGTATTTCTGTCTCTGTGCCGTCTGCTGTGGTTCCTTTATCTTTCGAACCGGCGGACTGCGTTCCGCTGGTGGACGCGCGGTGTGTGACCATCGTAATTACAAGCTTTCCTTCAAATACGACGAGCACGACCGCCACCAGGATCATCAGCTGCAGTACAAGAGAATCATTCCGTCTCTTCCGCTTGCCTTTTGATTTTGCCATGGCATATCTCCTGTATCTTATTTTCTTATAGATATTTGCTCTTCATCACAAAAAGAGAATGTACGAAAGGTACATTCCAGCCTTTTGTCTGTAAAAATAGATTTTCGCAATATCTAATTATATATCAAGTCCTGCCTTTTGGGAATACCCAAATCCAGTCAATTCTATACCTTTTTGACGCAAAATTGCACCATTCTGCACAAAAAAACTTCCGAAATCGAAATCGGAAGTTTTTCCTGGCATTTTGTGCATATCACTAACGTCCAGCTTTCCGGCACCCGTAACGCAATTTTGCTCCGTGCCCCTGCGTGGGATTGCTCGGATTCTGTAAAACAGGCCGTCACTCTGCCTATGATTCCATACAGTCAGCTTTCCTCCCCGGCCGCATTGCTTTTTCCACAGCTTCTCCCTTTTCCATATTCTCCGCTTTCGCAGCTTCCGTCTTCTTCAGCCGCTCCAGTTCCTTTGCCGTCTCCGGCAGAATCTCCGAGCATTTTCCACTCAGGAAAATATCTGCATCCTTATCTGCAAAATGATGCCCGTCATGAATCAGAATAATATTTGTCCCATGGAAATATTTCAGGAACTGCTGTACCGTCTCTGTCCACAGATTGGTACCGGCAAGAAGCAAAGTATCTGCTTTTGCCACCTCATCTGCCGCTTTCGTCATCAACCCGATGTCCACCATCTCTCCAAGCAGCGTCACACCCGGGTGAACCGGCACACGGCATTTCTCACAAAGCGGAACTTTTCCGCTGTCCCTTAAATATTCCATTGAATAAAGCTTCCCACATCTGGGGCAGGCATTGCGCTCAAAGATGTTTCCATGCAGGTTGTAGACGTGATGGCAGCCGGCACGTCTTGGAAAGTCAAACAACTGCCTTGTGATCGTACACTGAAGCACACCAAGCTCCTCCATTTTTGCAAGTGCCTGGTAAGCAGGTCCAGGCTCTTTGTCCTGTGCCAGCACCTCTTCCCGGTAAAACTCATAAAACTGCTCCGTACGTGTGTTAAAAAAACGGGCGCTGAAAACCTCCTCCGGAGAATACCCATATTTTGTTTCAATCTCATAGGCAGTCTCCAGATTCCGCATGGAATCAATTCCATCTTCCACGATCATTTCCCGCCCGGAAATGCATACAGTATATTTGCTTTTGTACAAAACTCCAGCCAATTCTTTTCCATTCATAACTGACACCTCCGTACCGCTTTTCCCGATCATCCGTCCGCAGTCCTGATGTTACGCCCTTGCTGTCGCTCCGCCGTCACTTAATGAACCGGTCAATTGCTTTATTTAATTCTTCGATTGTCTCCATATCCCCTGATTCGATCGCATCCACCAGACAGTGCTGAATGTGATCCTGAAGGATCACTTTTCCGGTATTGTTGATTGCAGACTTGACCGCTGAAAGCTGAATCAGCACTTCACTGCAGTCCCGTCCATCTTCCACCATCCTTCGAATCGATTCCAGATGCCCAATTGCTCTGGAAAGGCGGTTTAAAACCGCCTTCGTATTTTCATGTGTATGCGTGTGCGTGTGGCCATGATCATGCTCATGTACTTCCGTTCCAGAGCTGTGCTCATGATGGGCTTCATGGGTATGTGTCACTGCTGTGCCATCTTCCAGTATGTGTGTATGTACTGTATTGTTTTTTTTCTTTTTCATTTTCCGTCTCTCTGTGCATTTTTATTTTTGCAGGCAATATAATATCCAAAGCTGTTTTGCCGCATAGATATCTGTTTGCTGCTGTATGATCTTTTCTGCCTGCCGGAAAAAACTGCCCTGCCGGAAAATCCTTTCTCTACATGATCCCCTGCTTTGCTCGCAGAATCACTGTGCTTCGCTTTTCCCCCACACACTGCTCTGGCATTTCTGTTTTCTACTCCAGCCCGGCTGCTTTCTTTTCCTTCGTTCCCGATTTTACCGCAGCTTTCGTCTCCTTTGGTTCACGCTTTACCGCTACCTTTGTCTCCTTCGGCTCGCGTTTTACCGCTACCTTCGTCTCCTTCGGTTCGCGTTTTACCGCTACCTTTGTCTCCTTCGGCTCGCGTTTTACCGCTACCTTCGTCTCCTT
>ERZ827108.795-NODE-795-length-49605-cov-8.635661_pt1 | contig 49605 bp, 48 predicted proteins | sample MGYA00519921_ERZ827108 | MGnify/ENA primary metagenome ERZ827108 (study PRJEB31778, sample SAMEA3449258) | human gut metagenome | biome: human gut; feature: human-associated habitat; material: faeces | place: United Kingdom | collected 2010/2012 ...
ACTTTTCATTTTGTTTTAATCCTTGTAATTTACAAGTATTACCTTCTATAACACCGGTCTCTTTTATATTAGCAGAACTATCTCCATACATACATACTTTGTCAGACATAGTACTACTTGGATTAGTATTAGCATCAGTAAATGGTATATGTATCTCATCAGTATAACTAGTACCATTATCTAGTTTAGGATAATCTTTAACATCTTCATTAACTATGTTACCCATACATACTTTATAGTCATCACTATTAGCTTTATCTTTAGTTAATATTTCAGCATTACTATTAACAAATGTTACTTTATTCTTCTTTACTAATACATAACTATGTATATCAAAATCTTTACTTTTAATGTTTGCCTTTTTATCAAGTAACCCTTTATTCATAAGTTCTTCAATAGTAATACAAAAATATTTATTCTCTTTATCAGTAATATCTAACCAATAACTGCTATCATCATTTTTTTCAGTAGCATATGTTTCAGCAGCCTCTTTAATACTATTTATACTTATAGTAAGTGACTTATTTTTAGAAGTATTAAAAGCATTAATAATACCATAAGTAGAAAAACCTAAAATTAATCCTATTATAAGTATTACTGCCAGTAGCTCTATTAGCGTATATCCTTTTCTATTTAGTTTCATATCTATCACCTATCATTAACTTAATTATACAATAAATAAAAAGAAGTAGCAAGACTTAAATTCTAATTGGATTAAAATCTACTTCTACATCTATCTTATTATTATTTTTATACATATCAATAATAAAATTTAAAGTACTTATTAAATTATCTTCTTTTTGATATTTAATAATAATCTGATAATGATAAATATTATTTATCTTAAATGCACTACTAGTAGTAGGACCAAGTATAATTGAATTACCAAGTTTACTTCTTAAATAATTGCCTATCTTATTAGCTTCTTTAAATCCACCTTCATAATCTCTTGAAGATATACTAACTAATGCTAAATAATAATATGGAGGATATTTAAGCATCTTTCTAATACTCATTTCTTCCTTATAAAATTTTAAATAATCATGATTTTTAGCTAACATAATACTATAATGATCAGGATTATAAGTTTGAATAATAACTTCTCCCTTTGAAGTACTTCTGCCCGCTCTTCCTGCTACTTGCGAAAGTAACTGAAAAGTATTTTCACTAGCTCTAAAATCTGGAGCCATAAGTGAAGAATCTACTGATACTACTCCTACTAAAGTAACAAGAGGAAAATCAAGTCCCTTAGCAATCATCTGAGTACCAATTAAAATATCATATTTATGCTCACCAAAATCATCAATAATCTTCTGATGTTCTCCTTTTTTACTAGTAGTATCAACATCCATTCTAACTATTCTAGCTTTAAATAATTTATTTAATTCTTCTTCTAATTTCTCAGTACCAAGTCCAAAATCTCTTAACTTACTACCACATTTAGGACATACCTTACTAGGTACTTTAGCAGTACCGCAGTAGTGGCATTTTAAATTATTACTTGTCTTATGATAAGTATAAGTAACATCACACTTAGGACACTTCTCAGTATAACCACATTCCCTGCAACTAATAATACTAGAATATCCTCTTCTATTAAGTAGAATAATACTTTGTTCCTTTCTATCTAGTTTTTCTTTAATCTTACACTTCAAAGTATCAGATAAAATAAAATTACCCTTCTTAACTTCTTCTTTCATATCAATAATTTCAACATTAGGCATTGTACTACTACTAGGTCTTTTAGATAATACTAATAATTTATATACTTTATTACCTGCCCTAGCAAAAGATTCCAAACTAGGAGTAGCACTTCCCATAACTACTGGACATTTATGATATTTACTTCTAAGAATAGCAATATCTTTAGCATTATATCTAGGATGATTCTCTTGTTTATAACTACTAGTATGTTCTTCATCTATTATAATAACTCCAATATTATTAAAAGGAACAAAGATAGCACTTCTCGTACCAATAACAATCTTAGCTTCTCCAGTAGTTATCTTTCTATATTCATCATATCTCTCAGTATCAGATAATTTAGAATGTAATACTGCTACTACATCACCAAATCTCGATATAAACTTTCCTACTACTTGAGGAGTTAAACTAATTTCTGGTACTAACATAATTGCTTCTTTATCTAGTTTTAAAGCTTCTTCAATAATACTCATATATACTTCTGTTTTACCAGAACCAGTAACACCATATAATAAATAAGTATTAGCACCCCCAAAAGAATTAACTACTATATCTTTAGCCTTTTCTTGTTCTTCATTTAATACTACCCTCTTATAATTGCTTATTCCTGTATAAGAGTATCTTTTATCTTCTTCTAAATATATTTCTCCAAGCCCATTTTTAATAATAGTATTAATAGTACTAGACATCTTAGTAATAAGAACATCTCCCTCTTTTAACTTACAAAGTAAATTAACTTGTCCTTCATACTTGCAACCACTAATATATTTATCTATCTCTTCAATACTCTTAGTTCTTCTTAAATATTTATTATATTTAATCTTAATATTAGTATTAACTTTAGCTTTTAAAGCTTTAGGAAGCATTACTTGATAAGCACTAACAAGTGAACATAACAAATGCTTACTCATATATTTACCAAGTAATATCATCTCTTTATTAAGTACTGGCCTGTCATCTACTACATCACTAATATCCCTAATCTTACTCTTATAATAATCAGTATCATTAAGTATATTCATAACAAATCCTTCTAATTCCATTTTACCAAAAGGTATTCTAACTCTAATACCAATCTTAATATTATTCCTAAATACTTCTGGTACTGAATATACATAATACTGATCTACTGCTTTAGCACTAATTTGTGTTAATACTTCTACATACATACTAATATCACCTAATAACTATTATACTAAAAACTATCTCTAAAGTACATATCTTTTATTAATTAAAATAATCAAAAAGTACGCTTATTTTTACTATTTTTGTGATTTTTTCACAAATATTTAAATAATAATTTCTATTTTAAGATTATTTTTTTAAATATTATTATTAAAATGTATTCAAAAAAGATAATTATACCATCTCTTTATCAAAAAAGTATTAACCCCAAATATAATAAATATGGTTGATATCTTGTTGTTAGACTATCTTTAGGCTAACAACAACACTCTAATACTAAGAATTAGAGTGAAAGAAAAAGAGAAACTATTTCTCTTTAATATATCTATAACCATCATAAGTAATCATATTCCTACTAAAAATAATCTTATTCTGAATAATATTATTAATATTACTAATATAATCACTATCAATATCCCCACTATATTTACCATTAAGACTATTATATCTACCCCTATCAGTAATCCAAGATAAATTATCTAAAATAACCATACCCTCACTATTAGATAAAAGATCAGAACCCGCAAATAATCTAGAATCATATCTAATATCAAATAAATTATATATCGTAGGTAAAACATCAATAGGCATACCAGTCTTACTAATATTAACATTCTTCATCTCACTATTATATATCACAAGAGAATTATGATTAATCTCAAATAACTCATCTCTCTTATAACTAGATAATTCATTAATCTCATTTAAATCTAACCCATAAGGATAATGATCCGCTAGCATAACAATTACCGTATCCTTAAGAATACCCTTATCATCTAACTTCTTAATTAAACTCTCCATCGCCCTATCAAGTTCAATCTGTGTAGCAAGATAAGCCTTAGCCTTATCACTATAATCTAAGTCTTTAACCATATCCCAATTCTTACTAACAATACTATTACTCTCTTTATCATAATCAAGATGTCCTGATACCGTCATATAATAAGTCATAAAAGGTTTATCACTATCAATATAATCATTAATACTAGTATTAATCATCTCAATATCACTCTCAGGCCATATATCACAGTTAATATCAAGTCCCATATTACATGCCTTAAAATTATCAAACCCTAAAGACTTAAGATATTTATATCTATTCTGAAAATAACCATTATGAGCATGATAGGCATAAGTATTATATCCTTTATCTTTAAATACAGTAGCTAGTCCATAAGGAAAACTATTCTCCCCACTCTTCCACTTAGTCAAAGTAGCATAATTAGGATATAACCCCGTAAGAGACTGAGCTTCTCCTCCAATTGTCGATAAATAATAAGGTACATAAAAATTATCAAAAGTAAACCCATTATGAATAAGCCTATATAAAGTAGGAGTTCTCTCCTCATCTACTCCAATCTCACTATAAGATTCCGCTACTACAAAAATAAGATTCTTATTTTCAAACATCCCACTATACTTATTCTTACTAGTACCAGGATTATCTTCAATATATTTCTTAATATCCTTATTTAATTTATCACTACTCAAATCCAAATCAAGAATATTCTTATCATAAACAAATAATTCATCATTATCATCATTCTCTTCATAATTAACTTCAATTACCTTATCATCAAACCCAAATATATTCCTATATATATCTAACCCCGTACTAGATAATACTCCCATCTTCTGAATACTAAGAGGAATATTATTTGTATTATAATATAAATCATATAAAGAAATATCACTATTATTCTTAGTACTATTAATATATAGTCTATAAGATAAGAAAGATAAAGGAATAAGAATAATATAACCAAATAAATACTTCTTATTATCCTTTATATCAAAATCTATTTTTCTTCTAAAAATAATAAGTAAAATAAAAGGTAAAAAGAACAATACCAAATAGTGGATATTACTAACAATAACCTTAATAGTTTCTCCAGCAAACCCCATAGCCTGATCAGATAACTTAAAACAATCTAAAGAAAAGAAAGTCTGTAAGAAAGCTTTAAATATCGTCTCTAAAGCAAACCAAAAACAAAAAATAAAATAAATAATATAACCAAATATTCTATTTACCTTCTCACTCCATATAGTCATTAAAATAGTCATAACAAAAGAAACAAATAAAGAATATATAAGTATACTAAATACTTCACCCTTAGAATAAATATCAAAAGAGATGAGAGCAAATACCATCTCAAAAAATATTAACACCAAATAATTTATTCCATTAATCTTTAATATTTTCTTCATCTTACCCTTCACCTCTAATAAGTATATTATTTCTTTTTATAATTATTATAAAATTCCTCTTTTAATTCTAAGAATCTATCTTCTTTAATAGCTTCTCTTATCTCTTCCATAATTCTAATTAAAAATCTTAAATTATGAATAGATAAAAGTCTTTGACCTAAAGTCTCATCTGCTACTAAAAGATGTCTAATATAAGCCTTAGTATAATTCTTACAGCATTTGCAGTCACAACTTTCATCTACTGGAGTAAAATCTTCTTTATACTTAGCATTTCTTAAATTAATCTTACCATCTCTAGTAAAAGCATGACCATGTCTAGCAAGACGAGTAGGAAGGACACAATCAAACATATCTACTCCTCTTTCTACCCCTTCAAATAAATCAGTAGGTTCTCCTACTCCCATTAAATATCTAGGTTTATCTTCTGGTAAATATTTAATACCATATTCAATCATTTTATACATCGTCGGTTTATCCTCTCCTACTGAAGTACCGCCAATAGAATAACCATCAAAACCTAATTTAACCGTCTCTTTACAAGACCATTCTCTTAAATCTTCAAATTCTCCTCCCTGTACAATACCAAATAAACTTTGATTAGGATTATTAAAAACAGCCTTCCCTCTCTTAGCCCATCTAATAGTTCTCTCAACACTATTCTTCATATATTCATGAGTTACAGGATATGGAGGACATTCATCAAAACTCATAGCAATATCACTATCTAATTTATTTTGAATTTCAATACTCTTCTCAGGTGTTAAGAATAATCTCTCTCCATTAATATGACTCTTAAATACTACTCCCTCTTCACTAATATCTTTAGGTTTAGCCAAACTAAATACCTGAAAACCACCACAATCAGTAAGAATAGGGCCATCATAATTCATAAACTTATGAAGTCCTCCTGCTTTAGCAACAATATCTTCTCCTGGTCTAAGCCATAAATGATAAGTATTAGATAATATAACACCTGCTCCTATCTCTTTAATTTCTTCTGGATCAAGAGTCTTAACCGTAGCCTGAGTACCTACTGGCATAAACATCGGAGTCTCAAACTTACCATAGTTAGTCTCTAATGTTCCATATCTAGCCTTAGTATCTTTATCTTTATGTAATAATGTATATTTAACTTTCATAATACGCCTCGTTTCTTACTAATTATATCAAATATAACTATTAAAGTAAAGAAAAAAAGTACCATTAAAGTACTCCTTATTCATGTATCTTCTTCATAAGTAAAGTAACATCTTTTACTTCTACATTAGAAGTATTAATATCTCCCGTTAAATTAGTCATAACCTCAAGTATAGTAACATCTTCAAATCTAAATAAAATATTAACTAGGTTCTGGTACTAATCAAGTCTCATTAATAATCATTGCTTCAATATCATTAGTATCATTATAACTAGCAAAGAATATCCCTTCAGTACTGCTACTAGGAGTCTCTCCTTGAAGTCACGTCGGACCAGTCATCCCAATAATAACAGGATTACATATACATTTCTTATCTCTTTCTATCTTATCATAAGGATTCATACTATCCCTCTCTATAATAATCTATGTAATAATAATATTCAAGTAATTATTATCGTTTACATTCTTTCGCCTTTCATGAAATGCCAAGGTCATTTCATGTCATTTCTAGCCTATAGTCTAGAAATGAATATCATCCATATCTATTATATTCACAGTTAATACCTAAAAGAAAGAAAAGAACTAGTATCACTAAGGATGATGATATTAAATATCCTGTCCAAACGTCCTAAACAGGCAGTGATATAATTTCTTTTCACTACTGATTATAGCAGAATATTGTTTTAATATCAAAACATAAAACCATATGAGCAAGACAACAAGGCTTGCTCATACCATAGAAAGCTTAAGTTTACTTAAGGTTGAAATAACAAAAAAAAGACACTCAAAATGAGTATCTTTAATTTAATTATTCAATAATTTCAGTAACTGATCCAGCACCAACAGTGTGTCCACCTTCTCTAATAGAGAATTTAGTACCATTTTCAACTGCAATTGGAGCAATTAATTCAACTGTCATAGTAACATTGTCACCAGGCATAACCATTTCAGTTCCTTCTGGTAATGTAACTACACCAGTAACGTCAGTAGTTCTGAAATAGAATTGAGGTCTATAGTTTGTAAAGAATGGAGTATGTCTTCCACCTTCTTCTTTAGAAAGTACATAAACTTGTGCTTTGAATTTTTTATGTGGATGAACTGTTCCTGGTTTAGCAAGAACTTGTCCTCTTTCAACTTCACTTCTATCGATTCCTCTTAATAATACACCAGCATTATCTCCAGCTTCAGCATAGTCAAGTTGTTTTCTAAACATTTCAATACCAGTAACAACTGTTTTCTTAGTATCTTTTAAACCAACGATTTCAACTTCATCATTAAGTTTTAATTGTCCTCTTTCAACTCTACCAGTAACAACTGTTCCTCTACCAGTAATAGTAAATACGTCTTCAATTGACATTAAGAATGGTTTGTCATTATCTCTTTCAGGAGTTGGAATCCATTCATCAACAGCATCCATTAAGTCTTCAATAGCCTTAACATACTTAGGATCTCCTTCAAGAGCTTTAAGAGCAGAACCTCTAATGATTGGAGTATTGTCTCCATCAAATCCATATTCAGTAAGTAATTCTCTTACTTCCATTTCAACTAGGTCTAATAATTCTTCATCATCAACCATATCACATTTATTTAAGAATACAACCATTCTAGGTACACCAACTTGTCTAGCAAGTAAGATGTGCTCTCTTGTTTGAGCCATAGGACCATCAGTTGCAGCAATAACTAGGATTGCTCCATCCATTTGAGCAGCACCAGTAATCATGTTTTTAACATAGTCTGCGTGTCCTGGACAGTCAACGTGAGCATAGTGTCTCTTATCAGTTTGGTATTCAACGTGTGCAGTGTTGATTGTAATACCTCTTTCTCTTTCTTCTGGAGCTTTATCGATATTTGCATAATCCATAAATTCAGCTCCACCTTTAGCAGCTAAAACTTTTGTAATAGCGGCAGTTAATGTTGTTTTACCATGGTCAACGTGGCCAATTGTACCAATGTTAACGTGTGGTTTTGAACGATCAAATTTAGCTTTTGCCATTTTAATTTCCTCTCTTTCTTTAATATTACAATATATATTTTATCATATTATTGTATTTTTTCAAGTGTTTTTACTAATTTCCACCATTTTTTTTGATGATTTCATCAGCAATTGATTTTGGAACTTCTTCATAATGGTCAAGTTCCATTACATAGTTACCTCTACCTTGAGTAGAACTTCTTAAACTAGTAGCGTAACCAAACATTTCAGCAAGTGGTACCATCGCAGTAAATGCAATAGCATTTCCTCTTGATTCTTGTCCTTGTGGTTTACCACGTCTTGCAGTTAAGTCACCAATTACAGCACCAGTATATTCATCTGGAGCAGTAACTACTACTTTCATTATTGGTTCAAGTAGTACAGGTTTACATTTGTTTTTAGCTTCTTTTAAAGCAAGTGATGCTGCAATCTTAAATGCCATTTCAGATGAGTCTACATCATGGTATGAACCATCAAATAATGTAGCCTTAACATCTACCATAGGGTATCCTGCTAGAATACCAGTTTGCATAGCATCTTGTAGTCCTTTATCGATAACTGAGATGTATTCACGAGGAACAACACCACCAACGATGTTATCAACAAATTCATAACCTTTCTCAGGATTTGGTTCAAATCTAATCCAAACATGTCCATATTGTCCACGTCCACCAGATTGTTTAATATGTTTACCTTCACACTCACCAGTTTGTGTAATAGTTTCTCTATAAGCAACCATTGGAGCACCAACAGTAGCTTCAACATTAAATTCTCTTCTCATTCTATCTACGATAATATCAAGGTGTAACTCACCCATACCAGAGATAGTAGTTTGACCAGTTTCAGGATCAGTATGCATTCTAAATGTTGGATCTTCTTCAGCAAGTTTTTGAAGGGCAATACCCATCTTTTCTTGGTCTGCTTTAGTTTTAGGTTCAACAGCCTGAGTAATAACAGGTTCAGGGAATTCCATACCTTTCATGATAACAGGTTTCTTCTCATCACATAGAGTATCAGCAGTTGTAGTATTCTTAAGACCTACAGCAGCTCCAATTTCACCAGCATATATTTCTGGAATCTCTTCTCTGTGATTAGCATGCATTAGTAGTATTCTACCAATTCTTTCCTTAACATCTTTAGTAGAGTTAAGTACATAAGAACCACTCTTTAAAGTACCAGAATATACTCTAAAGAAAGTAAGTCTTCCTACGAATGGATCAGTAGCAATCTTAAATGCTAATGCAGTAAATGGTTCAGAATCAGATGGATGTCTTAATACTAAGTTACCTTTCATATCAGTACACTCAATAGCCTCAACATCAGTAGGAGCAGGTAAATAATCAACAACAGCATCAAGTAGTAACTTAATACCCATATTACCTAAAGCAGTTCCACACATAACAGGGAAGAATTCTGCCTTTAATACACCCTTTCTGATAGCTTTCTTAAGTTCTTCTACACCTATTTCTTCACCATCTAAATATTTCATCATTAAATCTTCATCAAAATCAGCAGCAGCTTCGATTAATATATTTCTATATTCAACTGCTTTATCCTTCATATCTTCAGGAATCTCAATCTCAGTATAATCTTCAGCTTGTTTACCATCAAAGTGATATGCTTTCATAGTAACTAGATCAATTACACCATTAAAATCAGATTCAGCTCCAATAGGAAGTTCCATAGCAGCAGTATTTGCTCCTAATCTATCTTTAATAGTACCTAAACTAAAATAGAAATCAGCTCCCATTTTATCCATCTTATTAGCAAAGATAATTCTAGGTACACCATATTCATTTGCTTGTCTCCATACTGTTTCACTTTGAGGTTCAACACCTGCTTGAGCATCAATAAGTAAAACAGCACCATCAAGTACTCTAAGACTTCTTTGAACTTCAATAGTAAAGTCAACGTGTCCTGGAGTATCAATTATATTAAATCTATAGCCCTTCCAGAATGCAGTAGTAGCGGCACTAGTAATAGTAATACCTCTCTCTTGTTCTTGTTCCATCCAGTCCATTTGTGATGCACCATCGTGTGTTTCACCGATTTTATGTATCTTATGAGTATGGAACAATATTCTTTCAGTACAAGTAGTTTTACCTGCATCAATATGGGCCATGATTCCAATATTTCTTGTATGTTCTAAGCTTATTTCACGAGCCATAATTCATTTTCCTTTCATTTATTAATTTATTACAGTAATAATTACCATCTATAATGAGCAAATGCTTTATTAGCTTCTGCCATCTTATGTGTATCTTCTTTCTTCTTAACTGATGCACCAGTTCCATTTGAAGCATCAATAATTTCATTAGCAAGATTTTCAGCCATAGAATGACCATTTCTAAGTCTTGCATATTGAGCTAGCCATCTAAATGCTAAAGCTTGAGCTCTATCAGGTTTAACTTCAACTGGTACTTGGTAGTTAGCTCCACCAACTCTTCTTGATTTAACTTCAAGAGCAGGTTTAATATTATTCATAGCCTTTTCAAATACTACCATAGCCTCTTCGCCAGTCTTTTCTTTAACTATATCAAAAGCATCATATATAATGTTTTGTGCAGTACCTTTTTTACCATCTTTCATAATGTGGTTAACTAATTTAGTAACTACTTTAGAATTATATATAGGATCTGCTAATACATCTCTTTTAGTTGCTCTTCTCTTTCTCATAGTCTAAATCCTCCTTCCATTAATATTATTTATTATTTAATTATTTCTTTTCTCTTTTAGCACCGTATTTACTTCTACCTTGTTTTCTATTTTGAACTCCAGCAGTATCTAAAGTACCTCTAATGATGTGATATCTAACACCGATTAAGTCTTTTACTCTACCACCTCTAATTAAAACAACGCTGTGCTCTTGTAAATTATGTCCAATTCCTGGAATATAGCAAGTAACTTCCATACCATTAGATAATCTAACTCTGGCATATTTTCTTAATGCTGAATTTGGTTTCTTAGGTGTTGTAGTACCAACTCTTGTACATACTCCTCTTTTTTGAGGTGATACTTGTACAGTTTGTTTCTTTTGAATACTATTTTTTCCTACTAATAATACTGGAGATTTACTCTTTCTTACTTTCTTACTTCTAGGTTTCTTAGTTAATTGGTTAATTGTAGGCATTTTCTCACTCCTTTCTTACACATATCCTGGTGTTTCATTTTTTATATTTAATATAAGTTTTGTCCAAGACAAAACCTAAAAATACCAGCAACAATAATATATCATTTTTAAAAATATTAGTCAAGTATTTTTTAAATATTTCCTCTCTATTCTATGTAAATTTATTAAAATAATACTACCTTTCATGAAAATCCAAGGTATTTTCATGTCATTCCTAGCCTATTCTATAGTCTAGGAATAAACAATAATAAGATATCATATTCGAGGGTGAAATACTTTCTAACTTAGAAATATACAATTAAAAAGAAGATAAACTAGTATCTTCCTAATCTACTGTAAATGGATTATTTATAGTACCATCACCCCTAATTATTACACTACTCTTTAATGATATAACTGGACGAATACCCCATTCATATTCAACAGGTTCTGTATTTAATTCAGACATACTACTCTTATACAGCATACAAAAAGGCTCTGTATTATCTAGGTGAGTAAAACCAAATGGTGTCATCGTCCACCATACACCATCATTATATAAATAACTATTACTAATATCTACTCCAGAAGAACCAGAAAACATTATTTCATCCATAGTCAGTAATCCTATTGGATATGTCAATTTTCCATTTCCAATATCATTATTAACACTAAATTTATCATTTTTATTAGTACAAATATAAGAAGGCTGCATATTTTCTAATCTTGAATTAATTCCGTAATATCCCTCTATATTATTTATTCCAGTTCCTTCAGTAAGACTACGATCATTACAATAAATAGCATCAGATATTTTATCTTGATAACTTAGTAAATTATTTTTATACCAAGTATCAATAGTTTTTTTAATTGTACTATCATTAATATTTGCATGAGTATCATTGTATGTAGAAGAACCTGGTGTACCATACATATATCCAACATAGGCATTATCATTATATTTTAAATTAAATGCTGATTCTCCAATAATCATATCTTTAGTATCACTATCACTATAACCGTTTTCATGAGCCACTGTACCAGCATATACAATCCTAATTGTTCCATCTCCATTAATTCTTATTATTCTCCAATAATAATTAGCAAATTTTACATAATTATTTTCGACATTACCTCTAAAATAATATGTATTACCTAAATCATCTTCAGCTTTATATATTCCGTTTGTCCCATCACAATATTCTTCACAAGTTCCACCATCAAGCGTAAAGTCAGGTGTTTTAGAATTATCTATTTCTAAACCGAGATTATTAATAGTTTCTATTGCAGCATCTAAAGGTTCTTTATTTACAGTTTCTACAGTTATTGTACCCACTAATGACTTATTCACCATTGATGTATTGTTTTCTATATTACCATCTATATATAAATAGAATTTGTAATTTGTTATACCACTAGTGGATATAGAATCACTATATATAGTAGTACTACCAGTAGAAATAGTACTAAAGTCTCCTCCTTGTACTATAGTATTATTCCTTAAAAGAACATATTTTAAACTAGTACTTTTTAGTTCAGTAGCTATACTGGTTATATTTAATTTAACAGCATAATCAACAGTAGTCCCTGTTGTATCTTTATTATTAATACTAAATGTTGTTACTTCTCCATCAGTATAATTATATACTGGAGCTAATGTACTAGTAGATATGTTATTACCACTAGTAAATATTACATCTGCTAGTTTACCTATAGTCATGGTAAGTGATGTATTACTAGTACTTTTCCATGTAAACCAAGCATAAGTACCTAATGAACCTACTAAAGACATTAATAAAAGTATTACTCCAAATAACATAAATCTTTTATCTTTATTCATAATTATTTCTCCATGCAAAAAAGACTATGAAAAACTAGTATTACTACTAGTTATTTCATAACCTTTATCTATATTATTATTTATTATACTTAGGTTAGATTTGTAGCCCCTCTTAATTAACTTGTAGTTAACCTCTGCAAATAATACTTTTTCCATAAGAGGAGCCTCCTTTCTGATTTGCGAATTATTTAGAATCTTTTTCGTAATTTTTTTATCTCTTATCTATGTATAAATCATATCATAAAATTAAATTAATAACAATACTATTTTATTTATTTAATACTTTAATTTTATTATTACTTTGGTATATACCATTATTATTTAAAATATTAATAATACTTTCATTATCTTGATATTCTTTAAATAATTCATTAACTTCTTCTTGAGTTAAATCTTGTACTGGTATCATATACATATCATCATTATAAATATTACCTGTAATACCAAGATAAGTATTATATAATATAGTATTATAACTACCATCTTTATTACATACTAAACTTACTTTAGTTAAAGATAAATCATTATCATTTAATGAAGTAATATCATTAAATGCATATTGAACAGAACCATTAGGTATAGCATCTATATATTCATCTTCAGTACCATTAAGTAATAAATACTTAGGAATATTATCAATATCTATCTTACTATTATTATATTTTAAATAATCATTATCACTCATTCTATTAATATAACTATCTCTTAATTTAAATACAAATAGTTCATCTTTAACATATTCCTTATTACCAGTAGTAAATACATTATTAACAATATTATTACTTATATTACTATTAGTAACATGTTTAATAGCAACAATATCAAAATTATTCTCTCCAACAAAAATATCATATTTATAATTACCACTAGCAGTAACATATCCATCAGGAGCCTTTACTTCTACTAATGTATATTTACCTTCCTTTATTCTTGTAATTCTATATGGAACATCACTACTAGTCCAACTATCTATAACATTATTATTTAAATCTCTAAGTTCAAACATAGCTCCTGTTAACTTCATATTATTATAATCTTCTACCCATATATCACAAAACCAATCACTAGTAAAATATCTTTTAAAATTATTATCTCTATCTAGTAATTCTCCATAACTATTATCACTAGAAGTATTATCTATAGTACTACATCCTACTAAACTAACAGAACTAATAAAAGTACTAGAAGCTAACACTAAAGCCATTAACCTCCTTTTCATTTCCTTATATTTCATTAAATTATTATCTTTCATTTTATCATATCCCTTCTGCTCATTCTTTAAGCTTACTAATTGTATTACAAAATAAAACCAATGTCAACCAAAAAATAGTAAAAATTTAATTATTTTACTATTTTCTATTTATTAATATCTAATACTTTAATTAATTTATAAGCAAAACCCGCTACTGGTTTATTACCCTTTTCTATTTCCCCACCAATTCCATTTTTACAAGACCATAAACCATTACCATTTAATCTACTAAAATGAAAATCAGGTTCCGGTAATATTTCTTGAAATACTGCTACTTTATATAAATGATCATTATCTAATTCATCATTATATTTAATATTTAAAACATCTAAATCACTATATAAAGCCTCAAGTAATTTATCTCTAGTATTAATTTTTTTAATACCACTAAAACATCCCGGATTAAAATAAAAACCATTATTATGTACTTTTCTAAAAGCCATATCAAAATAATCAGGTAAATCAAATCTAAAAGCATATGCGTAGCAGTTTCCTAATCTATCATTTACATAATATTTATAATCTTTTCTATAACTAGGAATTTTATTCATTATACTTTGTCTAACTATTAAATATTTAATATATAACTCTAATAATTCATCATATTCTAATTTATTATTAATAACATCTAATTTAATCTTATCAATATCATTCATTATATAATCCCCCTTAAAAAGTAAATATAATATAACATACATACCAAAGTAAGTCAACTATCAAATAACTTCCTCTTATATATAATAAATATGTAGATATCTTAGATTAAGACTAAAGCTTAGGCTTAATCTAACATTAATAAGACTTACATAGTAAGGCTTATAGTGAAAAAAAGAAAGAACTTAATCTTTCTTAATATCTTCTAACTTAACAGATACAATCTTACTAACACCAGACTCTTCCATTGTAATACCATATAAAATATCCGCATACTCCATTGTCTTCTTCTTATGAGTAATAATAATAAACTGAGTATTATCCCTATACTTATCTAAGTATTTACCAAAAGCCTCAACATTAGCATCATCTAGTGCTGCCTCTACCTCATCAAATAAACAAAAAGGTACCGGTCTAATATTTAGTATAGCAAATAATAACGAAATAGCAGTAAAAGTCTTCTCTCCACCAGATAATAAACTAATACTCTGTAGTTTCTTACCAGGAGGTTCAGCCTTAATTTCAATACCAGTCTCTAATATATTATCAGGATCAGTAAGTGATAACTCAGCCTTACCACCCTTAAATAACTCCCTATAAACATTCTTAAATTCAACCTTAACTTTTTCAAAAGTATCTAAGAACTTATCTTTCATAACCATATCCATCTCTTTAATAATATCATATAAAGTATTCTCAGCATTAACTAAATCTTCCTTCTGACCATTTAAAAAATCAAATCTCTCTTTAGCCTTCTCATACTCTTCAGGAGCATCCAAATTAACATTACCAAGAATACTAATATTATCTTTTAACTTAAGTACTTCCCTTTTAGCAGTATCAATATCCATATCTAACTTATAATTCTCACTAGCAAACTCATAAGTCATATTATAATCATTAGTAAGATTCTCTAATAAACTATCTAACTTAACATCAATCCTATTAGTCATAATATTAAGATTATTAAGTTCTCTCTCTTTCTTACTAGTAAGACTATTACTATGACTTCTAGTCTCCTCTAACTCATTAATACTATCATTATATTTATTCTCACTTTCTTTAAGTAAAGCAATATTCTTACTCAAATTAGATATCTCTTCCTTAACACTATATAAAGAATTAATTAAATTATCTTCCTCGCTCTCATTATTAGATATATTAGTCAAATCCCTAAGTTCTTTCTCTTTCTCTTCTAAAACATTAGTACTACTAGTAATATCACTAGTAATAGCCTCTTTCTTACTAAAGTATTCAACTCTCTCTTCTTTATATTTATATAAAGAACTATTTAAAGAATTAATCTCTTTATCAATATTATCAACTTCTCTAAGTAATTCCTTATTCTTACTACTAAGAATATCTTTTTTCTTCTCTTCTTCTTCTATTTCATATTTAATAGATATCGAACTAACACTCTTTACCTGACTACCACCAGTTAAAGAGCCTCCTACATTAATAACTTGTCCATCTAAAGTAACAATCTTATATCTCTTATTAATTTTACTACTAATAATATTAGCCATCTCAATAGAATCCACTACAATAATATTACCTAAAACATTACTAATAACATTACTATATTTATTATCATAACTAACTAAATCAGCTGCTATACCTATATAACCATCTTCATTACTAATACTATTAATCGTATTATCATCAATATATCTACCAGTAATAACTGATAACGGATAAAAAGTAGCCCTACCTAAATTATTATTCTTTAAGTAATAAATTAACTCTTTAGCAATATTCGGAGTATCAACGACTAAGTAAGAAGATGCTCCTCCAAGAGCAGTATTAATACATACACTATATTTAGAAGGTACCTCAATTAAAGAAGATATAACATTATGAATACCATTAAACTTAGGATTATCTAAAATACTCTTAATCTGTTTAGGTACTGATAAATTATTATTAAGATTATTCTCTAAGTAATCAATTTTATAAGTACTACTATCAATATCTCTATTATTCTTAACAATATTATTATTAATATTATTCTTTCTAACTATTAAATTATCTATCTTACTTTTATATTCATTAATATTATTATTAATATTACTAATCTTATTATCTAATACTTCAATATCATTATTATAATTAGTAAGTTTATTCCTAATACTAAGAATATCTTCTTTTAAAGTAATAATATTATTACTAATAAGAGATTCCTCACCCTTATATTTATTTCTCTCTTGTAATAATCTAATATCCGAAGTAATCTTCTCTTCTTTCTTAGATAAATCTATTAATAATACTTGACTCTTATTAATATTATCTCTTACTTCTTTTAACTTATCTTTATATTTAAGTATATCAATATCATAAGTACTACTATCAGTAGATACCTTAGTAATTTCATTTTCTAACTCTTCTATTCTTTTCTTACTTTCTTGATATTCAAAGTTTAAGTCTTTAATCTCTTTAGCAATAACTGCTACTTCAATATTAGATAACCTATCTTTATATTCAATATATTTCTTAGCCTTATTACTAGCTTCTTCTAGTGGTATAATATTACTATTTAATTCATTAATAATATCATTAACCCTATTAAGATTCTGATTAGTCTTATCTAATTTTCTAATTGCTTCTTCTTTTCTTCTCTTGTATTTTAAAACTCCTGCTGCTTCTTCAAATATTATTCTTCTATCTTCTGGTTTATTAGATAATATTTCATCTATCTTACCCTGACTTATAATATTAAAACTCTCTTTAGCAGTACCACTATCAGTTAAAAGTTCAGTAATATCTTTTAATCTTACTCTTTCATTATTAATATAGTATTCATTTTCTCCTGTTCTAAAAGCCATTCTCTTTATTGATACTTCATTAAAATCTATTGGAAGACTTCTATCAGTATTATCAAATACTAAAGTAACTGAAGCACTATTAAGAGCTCTTCTACTATCACTACCAGAGAATATTACATCTAATGAATTATCTCCTCTAAGACTCTTCATAGATTGTTCTCCTAGTACCCATCTTACAGCATCTACTATATTAGATTTTCCAGATCCATTAGGTCCTACTATACCATTAATATTTTTACCAAATTCAATCGAAGTTTTATCTGCAAAAGACTTAAATCCATATGCTTTTATTTCTTTTAAATACATATACTTCACATCCTACTTCTTTATTTTATCAAATTTTATAATAAAAATCTAGTTAATTTATTATATTTATATATTTATTACCCTTTCAGCCTTATATAAAATAAGTCTTCCAGGGTATGAGTAAGCCTCTTAAAGAGAGTCTTCTTCATAACAATTCACAGTAGAGTATAAGAAAAAGTACTCTATGTGTTAGAGTACTAATAATATTTATAAAAATGTTTCTGATAAATATTTTGCAATTCCATCTTCATCATTTGAATCTATAATTTTGTCGGCACTATTCTTTAGATCAATTGTAGCATTTGAAACCGCCACTCCTACACCAGCTACTTTAATCATTGATAAATCATTGTTGTCATTACCAATTGCAATAGTATTTTGAATTGGTATAGATAAATAGTTAGCAAGTTTTTTCAAAGCAGTCCCTTTTGAAGCATCTTTGCTAATTATACTGAACCATATTTCTTCCTTTTTGTCATTTGATGTATCAATTATTTTTAATTTATATTGTTCTTCTACTTCTTGCTTATATTTTTTGATCTTTTCTTTATCACTACCAATAATCATAATTTGTTTAACACCTTTACTAAGTACTTCACAAAAATTATTGCTATCCAATAGAGTTTGTGAATCATTTCTAGTAAATTGAGTTACATATTCCGTATTGTCGCATACAAACATTGCTCTAATATTCATATTTGACACATCCTCAAATATTTTTTCACAATCATCAGATAATATATAAGAACAATCTATTATTTCGTTATTAATATTATCAAATATTTCAGTGCCATTTGAAGAAATGAAGTATTGATTAGCTTTAATTTCATTGGCAATTTTTGAGGTATGATATCTAGGTCTAGCAGTACAAACTACAACAACATTACCTTTTTGCATAACATTATTAATTACATCTTTTGTTAGTGATGTTATTGTTCCATCCGAATGCCTTAATGTACCATCACTATCTATAGCAATTAAATATCTCATATCATTAATGTTCCAATTTTACATTTGATTTATATATATCAAATAATTCTAGCATTTCTCTTGCAATACCTCTTTTATCTCCATATTCATCAGCATTCTTTCTTAGTTCATTCTCAATATTTTCTAGCGGAATATATCTAAGTTCAAAATTACCATCTTTCTCATTATCAGTATAAGAAGTATTATTTAAATCCGGTTTCTTATCCGTTTTAACTTCATAATAATATATTTCTATCTTTCTATTTTTGCCTTCTTCAGGCCAATCTTTATAATATCCTAATGCCCTTGCAAATGGTGTTAGATCATAATTGTCTAATTTTATTCCTGTTTCTTCCATTAACTCTCTACTAACGGTTTGAATAAGACTCTCGCCATCTTCAACATGTCCACCAGGAAATTGGTAGTTATTGTGTGAATATCCTAGTAAAATTTCATTATTTGAATTAATAATCAAAACCTTAACTCTTTGTACTACTTCGGTAATATCTTCTTCACTTAAATTGTTTTTGTTTGTAATAATATCTTTCATTTTTCTCTCCTTTTAATTTTTTTATTTTCAATAGATTGATTTAAAGTATTTTGATTTATTTGATAACTGTAGTTATCATTTACATGTAGATTTTTAATACTAAATGTATTTAGTATTTCTTGCCTTGATTGTTTGTTTAATAACCAAGTATTAATAATTTCAACCAACATTTGAGTACATTTGATTTCATCAATATTTTCTGTATTGATTGCAACAACGGGTATATTGTAGTTTTCTATAGCACTAAAATACTTATCGTAATTATCTCTATAGATTCTACTTCTTTTTAGGTCAGCATCAGAACTATTTCTTTGGCTTATTCTCTTAATTCTTTCTTCAATTGAAGCATATAGCAAGATAGTAAGATCAGAAAATCCATAATTATATGCAAAGAAATCAAAAAGATTCGCATTTTCTTTACAATAAGAAAAATAATAAGTAGAAAGAAAACCTCTATCTAAGATATAATCGTTATTCTTTCCCTGCTCTAAGGCACTTAGGTAACCAAATAAATAATACATTGCTTGAATACTAGGTGAATAACTAGCGTATAATTTTTCTTTTATTTTTTTAGAATGCTCTGGACCGAGTTCTAGAAAAGACTTGATTGGTTTTTCGATAGTAGGAATTTTTAGTGCTTTAGAAATATTTGATACCATAGTTGTCTTTCCTACACCATCTAATCCTTCAATACTAATCAACATATAAATTTACCTCCATTTCATTGTATCACATTATATTTTTTTAATCAATCTTTTACTATTTTTAAACAGAACTTCATAATATAGTTTATGTTCAGGAAAATGATAAATCCATTTAATTGAATTAAGACAATCATAAATTATTAACCTATTATCAAAGTTTTTACTTTTACATACTTCAGGATATAATTCTTTAAATATAGTCATTATTGTTTTGAAATCACTTTTTTTGTAGTGAAGATTTAAACTATCATCTACAATAAAACTAGATGGATTCCTTATCATTCTATTAATAGAATCAAACTCTTTGTCTAATGGTGCTAGACTATAGCATTCGAAGTCTATAAGTTTTAATCCATCATGAGAAATAATTATATTATCGAAGTGTACATCGCCATGTATATATCCAATTTTCACATCATTCAAATACTGTGACATTGCGCCCTCTAATGTTTTTAAGTACTCTATTTCATCTCTTGAAAAAATATTATTAACTATACATCTTTCAAGATTTCTATCAAATTCATCTATCAAACTGCCAATATTATATTTCTCATCATCTACTGGTTTATGAATTTTTTTTAACACTTTTATTAGTTCAAACAATATTCTTTCTCTTTCAGTAGCATTTAAATCAGTCCATATTTCAAATAAGTTTTTACCAATTATTTTTTTCTCAATTGTATATACATATGGAATAATACTTTTAGTTTCATCAGAAAATATTAATTTCGGACAATATAAACTATCGTTGCTATTATAAAATGCTATTTCATTTTTAACGCCAGGTTCTTTAGCTATATTTACACATATTTTAAGAATATATTTATCATTTATACTGTATACAACTCTATTAAAACCTGTATTTATTTTTTTACAATCTTCAATATTTCCTAATTCATATCTTTCTATTATTTTACTTACGTATTTTGTCATTTCAGTATTTTGCATCATTGTCTTCCTCTATATTTTTTTGACTAATTGTTTTACCTTTGGATTATTTAATTCTCCTATATCTTCGATACCTAATTCTCCCATTTTATCACCCAAGCACCATGAACGATCATTTTCAAAGTCAGAATATAAATATATTTCACCATCAATGATTTTTCCGATTTCGTATCCAGGTTTGCAGATACAAGTACAGCCATAAACTTTATCATCAGGTGTAATACATACTTTTTTCACTCCAGCACTGCAATGAAACCTATTAGGTTCATTGACGGTATCACAGCCAAAAGTACCACTTCTTCTAACTTCTAGATCATTAATATTATATTTGCTTCTTGCATATTGCAATTGAGTAAAGAAACTATCATAATCATCTCTATTCAATCCAATATTCGTTAAATTTTTGGCTCTTCCTTGAATAAATATTTTATTAAATTCAATACCTGATGCCCCAAGTTCATAGGCGGTATCACAAATTTTTAATGTGTCTCTAGCATTTTTATTTGTAATTGTCGTCATTAATACTACTCTAATTCCTTTATCCCTTAACATTTTTATAACATTATTTAACATATCATTAGTTATACCATTTAAACTATCCTGTATTTCAAAATGATATGACATAAACACATTCTTTATACCATTTTCTATCAACAGATCAATAATTTCAGGTTCTTTAAATATTCTAAGACCATTGGTCATAATCCAATCTTGCCCTACAATCTTATATGATTTTAGATAACCTAAATCTACCAATGGTTCAGCTCCATCAATTCTTACAATTTTAAACTTATTTGAATAATATTTTGCTAATTGTTCTAATTCATCTGGGGTTCTGTTTCCTGTATAGCCTATGTAGCAATGTTTACAAGCGACATTGCATTTTGAACAAGCCATTAATATAACCCTATTCCCCTCGTATTTTTTTAATTCTCTCATTTTAATCTTTCCTTTCTTATTTTTTTATCATTAAACCAATCTGGTTGTAACGAACTAAAGTTATCAGTGTAATTTAAAAATTCATGCATTTGTCTTATTCCATCTTCTAATGTCTTTCCATCAATTCTCATACAATACAATATATAATCTAAACAATATAAGATACCATATAGATTGTATATAATCCAAAAATCATTTGGTATATTATTGTCAAAATACTCTTTTATACTTGAAACATAAAATTTAGGAAAGTCCATATTACAAGCGTTAGTCGATAAATCGATCCAAGCATAATCTTTTTTGCAAACATCTAAATCGATAAAATATATTTTATCTTCTTTCAAAACAATATTTCCAGGATGAAAGTCACCATGAATTATACTTGTTGGTCTATCTTTTAATATTGTTGATTCATTTAAAATGAACTTATATACATCATCTAAATTTATTTTTACATCCAATCTCTCTATTTTTTTTATTTTTTTGAATACTGAATCTATATATTTTTGATAAATATCTACGCTATTATCTTTGTTTAACTGATGTACCTTTAAAAGTTCACCACCCGATAATGCACCATACTTTTCACATAAGGTATCACTAATCAATAATTTATCTAAGGATACACCCTCTACCCATTCAATTATTGAATATCCATGTACTTTATCATCTAATTTCCCAACATCATATATCTTAGGTACGTTTATACCACTACTATATAATTGACTTACATATTTAAACGCTTCATATCTCCCATTCATAAATCTAGCATCGTATAGTCTAAGTAAATACTTCTCTCCATTTTTTAGTAATAAATACTTTTCTACTGATGAGGCTCCTTTGCTAATCTTATTTAAAATTTGATAGCTTTGTAATTTGAGTAAATCATCTATTGTGTTCATATGTTGACCTCACGCAACTGATGCTTGGTTAGTTTAAAAATTTTATCAGAAATCTTTTCAATAAATTCAATCTCATGTGATACAACAATTAATGTCATGTCTTCTTTTACTAAATTGTTGATTAATTCTAAAACGCTATCTTTCATTTCTTTATCTAAGGCACTTGTTGGCTCATCTAATAATATGATATCAGGTTTCATTAGTACTGTTCTTGCTATTGCAACTCTTTGCTGCTGACCACCAGACAGTTCACTAGGATATTTATCTTTTTTTTCCATTAAATCTATTTTTTTTAAAATATTTAATGCCATTTTTTCACTTTTTTCTTTAGAAATTTTTTTTATTTTTAACAAACCAATGGTTAAATTTTCTAACACAGTTAAATGCTCGAATAAATTATAGTCCTGAAAAACAAGGCCTATTTTTTGCCTTAATTCTGATAATGGTATGGTGTTTATATTTTTTCCATTAAGTATTATTTCTCCGGTATCTATATTTTCTAAATGGTTCATACACTTTAATAGTGTACTTTTCCCACTGCCACTTTTTCCTATAATAGAAATTACCTCTCCCTTTCTTATCTCTAAATTGACATTTTTGAAGACATTTTCATCATCATATTTTTTTGATATATTATTTAATTTTAAAATTACATCATTTTTCACTTTTCTTCACCACCTTATGGTTAATTTTTTTATATAAACAATCTAAAGTTTTTCCAATCATTAAACAAATAAAATAATAAATTATAGCAGTAACTATTAGAGGAAGAAAAGGTTCATAAGTTCTATTTCTAATAATATCACTAGCCTTAGTTAGATCCATAATTGATATATAACCAGCTATTGATGTAGATTTTATTAATGACACACTTTCATTCTTAAATATAGGTATTATATATGATAGTGATTGGGGAATAATTATATATCGCAATGTTTGTACTTTAGTAAAACCTAATGAATAGGCTGAATATATTTGAGATTTATTCAAAGATAAATATGCACCTCTAAATACTTCGGAAATGTAAGCGGAAAAGTATATAGAAAATGTAATAATTGCCACAAATATGGGATTAACATTTATCTTTCCAAAGATAACATAATAAAATATTAATAACAATACAGTAACAGGAGTTCCTTGCAAAATATTTACTATAATTTTAGATAACAAAATCAATAATTTAATTTTTGATTTTCTTAGTAAAAAAAGTAAAAATCCTATTAATGTTCCAATTAATATTGAAGAAATAGAGATTATTAATGTTGCTCTTAATCCTTTTAAAATTAGCAAATATCTATTCTCTTGAATAAAATTTTGACTAAAGTTATTATATAAATCATTAAAAAGAATAGTAATTTCATCTTTAAAATAATATACAAGAAACATTGACAAAATTAATACTATTATGTATTTAATCTTATTTTTTTTCATATTAAATCTCACTTCCTTTTTAATATTTTAACAATGGGACAATAATGACTTGATACTACTACTATTTTCGAACTACAACTACTATTCCACCAGTATAATCTGGGGTAGAAAATAAAACTGATTTTTTTCTTTCTTCAGTAACAATAATAGAACAACCCGCTACATCAACCTTTCCGGATTTTAATGCCGGTATAATTCCTTCAAAAGACATTTCAATAATTTCCAAGTTAAATTCTAACTTCTCACATATATAAGAAATAACTTCAATATCATAGCCAACTATTTCGTTGTTTTTTATATAGGAAAATGGTGCCGAACCGGAAACAGTGGCAAATTTTATCGTTCCGTTCTTGTTACTAAAATTATAATCATTCAATTTCTTTATATCTTCATTGTTTCCCATCCATTTATTTTCCATTTGATTTAATGTACCATCTTTTTCCATCTCTGTTAGTACTTCATCTATTTTAAGTTTTAGTTCTTTCTTTGATGGATTGATTGCAAAAGCATAACTGTCATCAGTAAGTTTATCGTCTAAAATTTTTAAATCATGGTTTTTATTAATGATTTCATTTGCTAATGGCTTATCTGTTAAAAATCCATCTATCTTTCCAGACTTTAATGCAATTATTTGATCACTATAACTATTAAAGTATAATGTTTTAACTCCTACTATTTTATCATCAGCAATATTATCATACTCTGAACCTGTGTATATACCTACATTTGCACCATTTAAATCGTTTAAGTTTTCAATATTTTTTAATTCATTAGTACAACCACTTATCACAAATATGAATAATGTAAGTATTAAAAATAATTTATTTTTTTCTTTTAACATAACTTTTTTTGAACTCCTTTTCTGTTTCGATAGTATAATTATCATAAACTTTTTGCATTTTTCTTAATGTATCAAACTCATCGGAACCTAACACTTGCACCCATCCAGAGGCATCATTTCCAACTCTTCTTTTCTTCTGATATTCTCCAACTTTGGCAAACATTTCTCCAGAAATAACACCATCCATTTGTAATAATTCTTCTAAAGAAGTTAACTTTGCAATAATTCCTTCTTTATTTGGTAAATATAAATCACCAACACTTATAATAGGATTTCTATAACTTAATCTTACAGGTTTATGAACTGCTATATCTAGTAGTAGATTATATATATCTATTCCGTAAGAATAACTATGATTTAAGGTTGCTTGACATCCAGGTAATCTCCAACCTAATTCACTTGCTTTAACATTTCCTTCAGTATCAATAAAAACTTCTATAGTCATTGCTCCATCTTTTAAGTTCATTCCAGAAACAATTTGCTGTATAAATTCTTTAGGTACAAATTTAAAATACGATGGTATTTGTGGAACTGTCATGTGGCAATTTAAATTGTTTGATATAGAAGCCCATATAGTTGGATTTGGAATATATGTTACGTAAGAGTCTAAGACCTTCCCGTTCTGTACTAAACTCTCTATGGACCATTCTCGATCATAACAAAAATCTTCTATCATATATTTGCCTTCTACAATATCAATATCCAGGTTGTTTATATCTTCTAATGAAGAAATTATATAAGTATTTATACTATTCATACCTCTTCTCGGTTTAAATATTATTTTTTTGCAACCATTTTGATTAAAAAGCGTCTTTAATTCTTCTTTACTATTAACCTCGAAAAAATCTACAGTATCTATTCCTATTTCTCTAAATTTTTTCTTCATATCAACTTTATCTCTAACCCATTTTATTTGTTCATCTGTTAATGAATATAATCCTAATTTATTTGCAAACTTATTTGCAAATTCTAAATAATACTCTGAATCATTCAAAAAGTAATCTATATCTTGTATTTTTTGTTCACATAGCCATGTTTTAAACTTAGAAACTTCGTCATCAATATCATTATAATAATTAATTATATAGCTCGAAACATTTTTTGTTTTATTCAAATACTCTTCACTAAAAAATTTCATATTTTTATTTGTTCTAATAATTATTGGATTTATATCACTTCTTTTTAATAACGCATGCGATAAATTTGATTCATATTCTTCAAAATATAATAGTGTTTTCATTCGTCTATCCTCCTTATTAACTTTTTTGCAAATTGATTCATTGATTCATTTTTCTTTTTTTCATCTGATATGAATTTAAAAAGTAAATCTGGTTCTGCTAACTCAACTTCCATAATCATTGGTTTATTATTGTGTAATACAATATCAACTCTCATATATAAATAACTTGAATATTCTTCTATCTTAGATACTTTGTCTGCTAATTTTTTTACAGATTCTGGAATAGTTGCTAAATATACTGGCTTTTCTTTATTGGTAAATACTCCTGGATATCTCATCATATTGTGAGTATTTACCCCATCAATATATATACATGCGAATTCACCATTTTGAACCTCTTTTATATAAGGCTGTAACATAATGCCGTTGTCTTCACACTTTATAATTTTTTCAAAAGATTTTTTAATTTTATCTATATCTAGTGTTTCGTTACTACTAATCAAAAATGTATTTTCACCACTTCCTGATATTATTGGTTTTAAAACTTGTGGCTTTTTCTCATCAAACTTAATATCAGTAAATAAATCTTCTGATTTATAAATAAATTCAGTTGGAATAATAGGTATTTCATACTTGGCTAACAATTCAAATTGCTTATCTTTTCTAATATTATTTAAAATTAAGTCAGGGCTATTTAATAATAAAATTTGATTTTGTTTTATCATATTTAACCATGCCTTGAATTTTAAATAATTGTTTTGATATCCCCAAACGGAGCGCAATATCAATGCTGCGTATATATCGTAGTTTATATCGGGATCTTCCCATGAAATAATATCGACTTTATATCCTCTTTGAATTAAAGTATTTTGTAACAATTTATCTTCTTCTATTTTGTTTTGCCATTTATTGCAAGAAACTATTGCTATTTTTTTCATCTTTATCTTAACTTCCTTAAACATCTATTCATAGCCCCAAAGTGTTCTATGATATCTTCTCTTGGTAAAGCAGTAGTAACTCTACCTACTAATTGCTCTTGATTAGGCCATGAAATAGATTGTCCTAAAATAATTTTGATTTTTTCTTGCTCGTACATATATTTCAATAATTCTTTTTCATTACTAATTGTTCTACCATAATCGCTTGATTTATTTTTGAGGTTTGTGTAGTCTAACATTACAAAGAAACCAGATTCTGGATATGTACCATCAACAATATTAACCCCTGGTATTCCTTCTAACAATTCATTTACATTAAAATCACTCTGAGCATATTTTCTTATTTCACTTTCTATTTCATTACGTAATTTTATATCTTTAATGGTATCAATTCCTTCGACTAAAGATTTTAATAATTCTAATCTATATTTATACTCTTTAATAATTGGATTAAAGAAATTATCATATTCTTTATATCTCTCTACACTAGAATTAAATGCTCCCGCTAATGCACGTCCTTGTAAAACTGGTGAAGAATCCATAGTTTGAAAAATATAGTTCCTTATTCCTCTAATTATTATTTCATTAGCAACAACCATTCCTGCTCTAATAGAAGCAAGTCCATAACTTTTAGATAATCCAGTTATTGTAATAGTGTTATCAAAATATTTAGCATTTGTTCCCATAGGTTTCGCCAAGTTATTTCTATCAAATGTAAGATCTCTATATATTAAATCATCAATAACGAATACACCTTTTTCTAAACAAACATCACCTATTCTTTCTAGTATCTTACAATTATTATCGTTCATTACCTTTCCTAATGGATTATGTGGATTTTCGTTTAAAAATGCCACAACTTTTGGTGTATATTCAAGTTTACCTTTATATTTTTCTTCTAATTGTTGATTTATTTCATCAATTCTCAAGGATAATTTTTCTGGATTAACATACCAATTATCTTCGATAGATAAAGGTAAAATTTCAACTGTTGCACCAACAGAACGCTCTGGTGTAAAAGTGAAGAGTCCATAATTTGGCCCAGTCATCAAAACGACATCGTATGGTCTTGCTATTATTTTCATAATAATGTTAAATGCCTGCGTTGTTGATAGTGTGAAGATTATATTATCTTCTGACAAATCACTATCTCTTTGAAAGCCTTCTTTCTTTAAATAATCAACTATAATTTTTCTTGAATATTCATCTCCAGCAGCCATTGGATAATCAGATAATTTGTCTTCGTATATTACTTCTAATAATTCTCTTTTACATGGTGGAAATGCTTCTGTTTTCATTGGACTGCCACCACCTAACGATCTGGAACTTCTCCCTCTTATTCTTTCATTTTCTAATTCATATAGTTCGTTTCCATATAATTCAAAGGCGTCATATATTTTGACAACTTCTGGAGAGTAAGGACCACCAGATTTAGGCTCCCCTAAATTTGGTAAACCTCTCACAAAATGTTCCAATATTGGTTTTTCTTCTACGACCCTTTTTAAGGATAATGGTAATTTTGACATATGTAAACCTCCAATCTGCTATTATTATACTACAACAATAGCAAAATATATTATTCAAGTTTTTGATAATAATTATCTAAATATTATATTCTCTTATTAAATGTATATCGGGAAGTGAAACTATATATCGATAATCTTTATTTATCCCGTTCATAAGATTTAAATAATCGTAGTTTCTTTTTTTTATTAACTTATATGCGTAATCAATCGTAGATATAGGCAGCAAATATATCATTTTATTTGTATATCTGTCGTTAAATGATTCAAGGCCTTGCCTCAATTTTAAAGCTTTACTATATGAATAATTAAAGTAATCATATATATTTCCGATAGGTTTTATCATATTAAGAAAATATTGGTTTTTTATTTTGATATTGTTATTAGTAAAATCTCTTTTCATGATGGCTTTCGTTACATCATCAAATGAAAAGGTACCATTGTCATTTTGAACTAAATTTATCATGTGGCCCTTTACACAAACACACATTGAGTATATATTAGCTTTTTCTAGAAGTAACTTATATATCACTGATAAAGAATTACATATTCCTTTTTTTCTAATTAAAACATCTTAAATTTCCAATCTACGATTGCTTCTTTTATTTTCAAATCTTAATTCATATAATTTTTTATAATCGTAAGAAATATTATTGATAAAATAGTCAAAAATTTTCTTTCTTTTTTGAATGAAGCCATCAGTTGATGTGATGTTAATCTCATTATACATATTATTAATTAGAATATCATAATCAATGTAATTTAGATTCATCATAAGTAATCACCAATTTAATTATATAACTAAAATCCATTATATAATCATATAAGTTTTAGATTAAAATTATATTATAAATCGATAAATAAAAAAGAGATTAGCTCAAACTATTCTCTTTCATAAGTGGTATTATGTATTCTTCTATTCTAGGAATTAAAACCCATGCAATTTCGCCATTTTCAATCATATTATATAATTCTTTTAGGTCAATCCATTTTGCTTGAACAGCAGTATTATCATTAAAACATATTTTATTTAAATCGATATCTTTATATAGAATATATGTTTCATAAATATAATGATATGGATCACGCAGTCTAGTATCAACTTTTTTTAATTCTACATCTGAAATTTTTATTCCGATTTTTGAATTAATTGATTTTATACAAGTATCAATAGGAGTGTCACCACTTAAAACATTTCCGTTGATACTATTCCAAAATCCAGGATAGTGTATATTATAATTCAACGTGTTTCTTACTAATAGTAATTGTTTTTTTGAATTTAAAATCCATATATTTACCGAATAATGATATTTATCTTCTGGTATTTCATCAGTATCATTTATAATTATTCCCGTATTATTAAAGTTTTTGTCGTATAAATTCCACTTACTCATTGTAACTCCTCCTCATATTGTTTTTTTAATATTTTAATAAATTTATTTATGTTAGTAATATTTTTTCCTTTTTTATAGACTATATATATATTATCATCGAAAAGTTCTTCGATTACTTTTACTTTTTTAACATAACCATTTACAATTTCCTCTCTAAAAAATGCTTCATTTGCAAAACATAGTCCCACATTATTTTTTACCAACTTTTTTGATAACATACTATCATTAACTGAAATAATATTTTCAAATAAAATTCCATTATCAAAACACATTTTTTGAAACTTACCATTTTTTTTATTCGGACACATTGATATTAATTTTGTATTTTTCAATTCTTTAATTGAATTAATAAATTCATAATTTTTTGATAATTCTTTTCCTGATACAAAAGTATTATTTAAAACACATAATAATTCTTTGTTATCTGTTGCTATTAGATTTGTATAATCTTCATAATCAATGACTATATCGTATTCATCACTAAATTTTTTAACATCTAATTTTGAATATAAATTTATGTTAATATGAATATCGGGATAGATGTTAATAAATTCCACTATTGCATCTTTGAATATAAAGTCTGACAAATAATGTCTGACTCCTATGGTTATTTCTTGTCTGTTTTTATTGCTAAATTGTTCTAGGTTTTGATTCAAAACATTAAAAACAGTTTTAAGATTTTCATATAAGTTATACCCATCTTCTGTTAATTCAAACTTTTTGCTATCACGTATGATTAAATTTTTGTCTAGTTGTAATTCTAATTGTTTTATGTTATAACTTAAAGATGATTGGGCGATATTTAAATTTTTAGAGGCATTTGTAAATCCATTATAATAAACTACATAATAAAAGTATTTAAATAAGTTTAAATTAAAATTGTTCATTATATTATATTATCACTCCCGTCAACATTATTGTATCAAAATTATAGTAAAATGTCTATTATATTTTTATTTAAAGAGAAATTAGCAAACTCTTATACTTTAACTTTGTACTAAATTAAAACTATGATTTTTGGTACGATAGTCTTTTTTTAGATATTTATTATCAAGATATTGTTAGGAAAAAGATAATATATTAACAAATATTAATTTTTTATATGCCATATAAATATAATTTATACATAAAAAGATATAGTAAATTATTCACTATATCTTTCTAACTTCTTAATCATTTTCTTCTTCAAATCATCATCATTACTTATTAAATTCCTTACAATATCTCCATATTTATCTTGTTCTTTATTATCAAGATTTAATAACTCAATAAATTTATATGCCTCATCTTTATCAGATTCTTGATATTCTATTTCTATATAACTACCAATAGTATCAAACTCATCAATAAATATTAAAAGACTATTATATTTTCTTATTTCTCTATATCTATCTAATACTAAATATGGTTCCATATTAAGTAATTTAAAGAAATCTAATCCATCTCTTATTGAATTAATAGGTAACGTTTTCTCTAAACATTCATCTTTATTTTGATAATTTTTAATTTCTATTTTATAACTATTACCATTACATCTAATTCTTCCAATATATCCAAGTTTACTTAAAGAATCAAATTCATACTTACCACAAGTTATATCAATTAACCTAGTTCTTCTTTTAAAAACATATGAATAACCGCTACTGAATAAATAAAGTCATACTTTTTATTTAATTTATCTTTCATTATATCTAAAGATTTAAAATTATTTACATATTTATTATTAGTCAGTTCATTACATTTAGCAATTACTGTTTTAGAGTAATCAATACCTAATATATTATGATAACCCATATTAAGTAGATGAATTGTATCTCTACCTTCTCCGCATCCTACTTCTAATATACTATTATTCTTAGTAATATTATAGTCCTCTATTACTTTAACTACATCTTTACTAAAATCTTTAATTTCCCATAACATATTATTATCATAAGCATCTTTATATCTATCTTCATAAGCTTCATAATATTCTTTTTTCATAACATTACCTCAATTTATTTTCTTAATATCAATTAAACCTCTAGTATGATAACCATGTTTTTCGTAGAAGTTAATTCCCATTTTATTGTAGGCAAATACTTCGATAGAAATATATTCACATCCTATACTTTTAAAATACTTTTCTATCCTATTTATAAGTAAAGTACCAATACCACTACTTCTTACTTTCTTAGATACTACCAACTCTGTTACTTCACCACATTTAGGACATTTATAATCTAAATAATCATATTCATCATAACACCTTAAACATCCCATTATTAAACCTACTACTACATCATTATCTATTGCTAGATAACATTTGCCATTATTATTTTTTACTTCTTCTAAATCTAACATAGCCATCTTATCACGATATTCAGGATGTAACTGATCTAGATTATCTTCATCAATACTAAGAATATATTCTTCTAGTTCTACTAGTAAATCTTTTACATCTTCTAAATATCTATCTTCATATTCAATTATTTTCATTATATCTCCTTTTCCACTTCAGCCTGTAGTCTTCCGTGATATGATAGAGCCTATTCTAGTCTCTATCATAAAATCTTATTTATTATTTTTATACTTATCTTTTTATCATTAACATAATAATGAATATCATTATCATTAATATTCTTTAAATATATACTTCTTCCTATTGGACTATTTAATGATATTTCTTTAATCTTAGCATTATTATCTATCATATATTTACCAGTTAATTTAATAGTATATTCTTCGATATCATCTATATCATATATAACTTTTATTTTAAGAATATCTCCTATATCTATTATATCATCAAAATTACTTTTTTTATCTACTATTTTTAAATATTTTTCATCTTCTAACATTTTATTTATTCTTGAAGCAATCTTTCTACTTTCTCTCATTGTATCTTCAAAAGCAAAATTATCATGCCATCCATCTCCTACTGCATCAGCATAGGATTCACTTCCTATGCTGGCAATAGATAAACTTATATCTTTTAATCTATTTAATTCTTCATAATACTGATTAAATCCATCAGTATCTACTAATATATCTTTCATAAACACCTCCTATGAACCTGTACTACTATAATGTTTTAAACCTATTTTAAAAGATAGAAAACATGGTATTAAATATACTACTATTAATAATGGTGATAATAAATATAATGTATTATTAGATTTTCCTAATAGATAAAGTAAAGGATAATAATTAACTGAAGCATATGGAATAATAAAAGTAAATATAAATATAAAACCTTTTCTAAATATTCCTATTGGATACTGAGCCATTTGTTTACCACCATCAGTTAATAAATTTCTTACTTCTAAGCCATGAATAGTAATAAAACAATATGAAGCCATTAACAAGAATATTCCAAAGAATAATATTATTGAAGATAGAAACATTGCTATTATTAATAATATATTTATAATATTCCATTCTATATTTAAATGACTTATAGCAATAAAGAATATTATTAACGATTGAATAATTCTAGCTACTTTTACAAAATCCATTTCACTACATATTACTTGATATAATACCCCTCTAGGTCTTACTAGTAGTCTATCTAAAGAGCCACCAATAATAAATTTATCAAACTTATCTACTCCTCTAAAGAATGTTTCATTAAAAGCAAAGCCAAAATGAATAATAGAAAAACATAATAGTACTTCATATAAAGTAAAACCTTTAATATTATCAAATCTTTGAAATAAAGCTACTGTCATAAAATAATAAGTAAAAAATACTCCTATTTGGCTAATAAAAGTCAAGATAAATGATAGACGATATTCTAACTGTGATTTTAATTTAAGTTTCATTGATTCTATATATAACTTAACCACCTTGTATCACAGCCTTTCTAAGTGATACTCTTGATATTAAGTATCCTAATGATATTGTAATAATTATCCAAATAATAGAACCAATAATAAGGATATATCCTTCTTCTAATGGTATACTATTAGAATATATTCTAAAGGGAAAGTCTCCAATAAACCTAAAAGGAAGAAATTCTGCTATATGTTTTAACCATGTTGGAAAAAATGGTATCGGAACCGTTCCACCCATAAATATATCTGCAATTACACTATAAGTAGTCATAGCCCCCTTTTCATCTAAAGTAAACATTGTTAAAATATGCATAAATAAATTTAAAGCTGTAACTAAGAATAATCCTAATACTAATGCTACTATAAATATTATAAAATTATTTATCGAATAAGGACCAGATAAATGAAATGGTTCTGGTAATGATATAGCAAGAATTATTAAAGGAACAAATCTAAGTAAAACTGCTACTAACCTTTTAGCTAGCATCTTAACATACCATTTAAAATAAAAATCTTGAGGTCTTACTAATTCATAAGCTAAATTACCATTCTTAATCATACTAAGTAATTCACTTTCTCTATCAAAAGGATATACTAAAGCAAATAATGCCTGATGAAGCCATAGGTAGTTAACAAGTTCTTGCCACTTCATTGGTACATTACCACCACTTTCGTAGAAGGCTAAATATACCATAATAAATATTAAAGCAAAGAATATTTGAGTACATATACCCGCTATTGCTTCCATTCGATATTGAAGATTAGTTATAAATCTTAATCTAAAATAACTTAAATATGATTTCATAATTCATAGTCCTCATATAATTTAAGTATTACATCATCAATACTTTCATTATCTATTTCAATATCTTCAATATTATATTTAGTAGTAAGTTTACTTAAGAAATTAGATATACTTATTATATTAGAATCAATTATAAAATTATAACTATCTTCCTTCTTACATTTTTTTATAACACCTTTTACTTTAATATTATCAATTTTATCCTTAGTAAATATCTTAATATTTTTATAATTACCATATTTAACTTTTAATGTTTTAATATTTCCATCATATAGTATCTTTCCATTACCAATTAAGATAATTCTCTTAGCCAGTGCTTCAATATCATTCATATCATGAGTAGTAAGAATTACTGTTACTTTATTTTCTTTATTTATCTTTTTAATAAAGTCTCTTACTATCTTTTTAGATATAGCATCTAATCCTATTGTAGGTTCATCTAAGAATAATATTTCTGGTTTATGTAGAAGAGATGATGCTATTTCACACCTCATTCTCTCTCCTAAAGAAAGCGTTCTAACCGGTTTCTTTATTATTTCTTCAATACCTAAAAGTTCTACTAGATATTTCTTTGTCTTTTGATATTCATTATTATCTATTTTATAGATATCTCTTAACAAGTCAAAAGTGTCCTCCGCCGGAATATCAAAAGCAAGCTGACTTCTTTGTCCAAATACTACTCCTATCTTAGATACATATTTTTTTCTATCTTTAATAGGATCTAAATTATTTATTTTAATGCTTCCACTAGTAGGAAGAAGTGTTCCTGAAAGCATCTTAATTGTGGTACTCTTTCCAGCACCATTTGGACCAATATAACCAATTACTTCTCCTTTCTTTATTTCAAAAGATACATTTTTTACTGCTTCTACTATTTTGTATTCTCTTTTGAAAAATGATTTTAAAGCAGCCTTTAGTCCACTATTTCTTTTGGCTACTTTAAAAGTTTTTGTTATGTTATCAACTTTGATGAATGACATTTTAATATCACATCCTTTCTGACAACGCAAAAAAGCCACATATTTCAAATATGTAGTTTCATCGTGCAATTAAATATATGGTTTTTTCTTCGCAAATGTCATAATAAATATATAATATTTAAAATACTTTGTCAATAGTTTTATATTAATTTTTACTTAATAGTTTTTCTAATGACTTAAACTCAGTAGATTCTTCTAACTTTTCTTCATAATATTTACCATCTTGGTAGAAGCCTCTCAAAGCATATGCTTCTTTAATATTATGAGCCTTTACTTCACTAGTAATTATTCTATATTCATTATCTACTATCTCAATACAAGAACAATTACTTAACATTATACCTACTTTATCTTTATTTTTTATTTCTTCTTTAGTAGATTCATATCTTCCATTTTCATCAGTATGAGGAGTAATGTAAGCATCAATAAAATTTAGACAATCTACACTACTAAAAGTTACATCATTATCACTAGTTACAGAGTCTGAATTACAAGAATTAAACCAGCACACTGCCCCAGCAGATACTCCACATAATACTTTACCATCATTATATGCATCAAGTAATACTTTATCAAATCCTGTTTTCTTCCATAAATTAATCATCTCTAAAGTATCACCACCACCTTCATAAATAATATCAGCCCATGCTATTTTTTCCTTTACTACTTCCATATCATCTAATTCAGTACTTTTTAAATACATACAATTACAGCCAAACATATCTCCATATATTTTTTTCATCGTTTCAAAATAACCCTCTTCGATAGTATTATTAAATGGTTGTGCATGAACCATAAATAAATAATTAGGGTTTTCTTTACCTGTTAATCTTATTATTTCCTTATCCATAGGTTCAGTTTCATATTCACGATATTTACCATTACCTAAATATCTACCATTTTCTCCTCCACCTATAGCCACTATTTTCTTAGTCATAATATCCTCCTTTATTATTACTTTATATTATATTTACAATCATCAATCTTTATTTTTTTATTTTCTTTTTCTAATTCTTTTAAACTTTTATCTGGAGCCCTCAAGTCTTCTGACATAGTACCTCCATTCTTAGCAATTACTTCTCTTATATTTTTCCAAATTGTATAATGTACTTGATTAGCTTTACTTTCAGAATTAACATTATCTCTTTTTATTTAGATTCTGTTTGAGATATTCTAAACAAATTAGTAATTAATTCCTCACTACCCATATTATCTAGTATATCTTCTCGGTATCTTAATTTCTTTATTTTAGCAATATCATCTGATGTTTCTCCATTATATAATTCTTTATAATCATAATTATGGAATCCATCAAAGTTCTTAACTCCAGCATTTCGTACTATTAAATAACAAGCATATTTCGATAGTATGTAATCAAGAACTTCCCTTTAACCGCCTTTACCTAAACTTATCATTTTGTCGGCGCCAACAAAATGTTCTAAAGCCTTATAGCAATCACTATTTTTTATCACCATAGGCCTCTACAAATTATTAATTATTTCCAGAGTAAACTCTGCTACTTCAGTACTACTTTTCTTTAAAAATTTATCATAAATAATTAGATTATCTTTACCTATTACATCAGATATAGATCTAATTACTAAAAATGGTATACCACTTAAATAGGAGGTCATTCCTATACTAGCGCCTTCCATTTCTACTGCTACTGCATTAAATTCCTCTTTTATTTTTTTAGATAATTCTATATCTGTACAAAACATATCACCAGTAGCAATAGTACCATCATAAACATTATCCTTCTTTATATTAAAGGCTAATTCTCTAAGATATCTATCGCATTCTACATATACACCTACCTTAGGTATATAACCTTTAGGATGGTCAAATGCTGTTATATCAAAATCATATTGTACTAATTTATCACTAACTACTATATCACAAACATTTAGTCTATCATCTATACCTCCTGCTACTCCAACATTAAGTATATAGTTAGGACTATAGTTATCAATTAACACTTGTGTACTTCTTGAAGCATTAACTTTACCTACTCCTGATTCTACTAAAATACATTTCTTATCATTAATAGTACATTCATAAAAATCTAAATCATATATTTTATTTATCTTATTTAATTTAACTAGTTTTAACATTTCTTCTAATTCTTCATACATAGCAAATATAATTCCTATTTTATTCATATATACCTCTTTTCTTTACTTTTGCGTAATCATTTCCTTATTATCATATTCATAATCTAATCTATTACTTGAAGTAATAATACTTTCTCCTAAATTACTTTCTAGTTCACATCTAGCAACCTTAGCAACATTACCACCTACTTTGGCTACTTTAATATTACCATCAAGTCCTACTGGTTTATGCTTTTCAGCAAGTCTTTTAGTAGCTTCTTCAGATAAATCAGTAAGAATTAATTCTATACTATCCATATTATCTCTTAGATTTTCTTTTCTAAGTCCTTTATACTCTTTATATTCTTTACTAGTCATACCAGACCAAGTTTTATATATCTCATTAGTTAAAATAGCATACTCTTTAGCATCTTCTATACCATTTTCTTTCCAAACATCAGTTAATTGTTTTCTATTTTGAATAGCTTTCATTCTCTTTGCTATCCAGTTTTCATCATAACCTTTTGACCTATATAAATCTATAGATCTTTGCATAGCAATTGATGGATCAAATACCTCATCAATTCTCTCACTACCTAACTTAGCTAACCATTGCTTTATAGGCTCAGCATTCTTACTAGGAATAGATTCTATTATTCTAAACATTCCTTCTATATCAGTAACATCAGTCATACGATATTTACCATCAGTAGCCTTAAGTTTCAACTGTCCGATTTTTTCGGACACTTCACTTCCTTCCGAAGTTAATTGCTTCTTTAAGTCACTCCAGTATTTTCTGGGTCTAGCACTTCCAGTTAATACTTCAATAATATCAATAATACTAACATAATATTTCTCACTTTCTTTGTCCCAAACAGTTCTGACTTTCTTATCATTAAATATTTTGTTAATCAAATATAATTTTTCTTTTACCATATAACCCTCCTCTTTTCTTACACTCCAAATATAACACATATAAAATATCTAAGTCAATGAATTTCAATACATTTCTTGGTAATATTTTTACCAAAAAGAAAAAGTACTCTATGAGTACTTATCACCTAAATTAAATTCATATACACATTCAGTTATATCAATACCATGTATATTAGAAGACTCTAATTCTACAACTTTACCACCCATCTTTTGATAAAATTCATTAGCGGTATTTTCTTTTAAACATCTAATAATAACTCTTTTATATCCTTCTTTTTTAAATATATTAAAACAATACTTAATAAGTTTAGTTCCATAGCCTTTTTTCTGATTATTACTTTCTATATAGATAGAATATATTTCTTTACATCCCTTATACTTATCTCCTCTTGCGTCTCCGTAGCAGATAAATGCCTTAACCATATTATCTTCTTCTAGAAGAGCATAATTAGAACTACCTTTCCTTATAGCATTCTTAATATTTTCTACTCTAGTATTATATTCACTTTCTTGTTTATCAAATACTTCTTTTGGAAAAACATTGCTATAAGTACTTCGCCAAGAATTTAAATGTATTCTAACTATTCTTGCAGCATCACTTGTATTAGCTTCTCTAATCATCTAAATCACCATTACTAAAATATATTTCTAATCTATTATATTTACCAGTATACTTTTCTATATAATTATTATTAGTATAATCATTTACTACCATCTTCCAAAAAGATTCTGCCACTTTAGAATTAGGTACAGCCTTAATAGTCCAATTACCTTTATACATATCAAATACTTTAATTGCTACTTCTTTACCTATTTTATTTCTTTTATAATTATTTAAAACAAATATTTCACTTATTTCATAATTATTATTTCCATTATCATCTATAAGTACAAAGCCTAATATATCTTTATCACTCTTAATAAAATAAGCATAATTATCTATAAAATATTTATCTAAATCATATTCATACTGACATATATCAGAATTAAAAGTAATAGGAAAATATAAACTTAAATCATGTAAATATAATTGTAATAATCTTTCTAATTTATTTCTATCTTCTAATCTAACTTTTTCTAATTTAATATTCATATTATTCATCTAACAACTTACCTCTTATAATATTCATTTCTTCATCAGATATTCCAATCTTTTTCATATATTCTTCTACTGAATTATATTTATCATAAAACATTTTTAAAGTATCTTCCATATATTCTAATTTTGAACCTCCAAGAAAATATGGTAGATCAGGATTATCAAGATGAATCTTTCTAATTTTATCTCTTAAAAATGTATAAGATACTTCATAATCCGCTATTACATCATCATCTGCTACTCCTCCTAATAGAAGTATAAGCATTGATATAATACCAGTTCTATCTTTACCTGCAGTACAATTATATAATACACCACCTTTAGCATTAGCAATTATTTTAAATATCTTTTTAATATTATCAAAGTCTTCAGTAATCTTTAAATAACCTAGTGCTATATCTTCTTCTTTTGAAGGTGCCTTTTCACCTACTATATCAATATTATAATAATCAAACTTACCATTATTTAAAGGATTTCTCTTTCTTTCTAATTCTTTACTACTTCTTAAGTCTATTATTGTTGTAATACCATTATTAAATAAAGTATTTATACTATCATCACTTATCTGAGGCATTTCACTTCTTATAAATCTATTATACTTAGTAGTAGTACCATTTAAAGTAGTATAGCCTCCTAAATCTCTCATATTATTTAATTCATTTATAAATAATCTCTTCATTAATTATCATTCCTCTTATTCATATTTTATCATATATTTACATATCTCATCATATATATTCATATTTTTATTTACTAATATTGTATTAATTCCCATTTCACCAGCAGACTCAATATTATCTTTATTGTCATCTAGGAATAATACATTGTTACTATTAATATTATACTTATCTAATATATATTTATAAAAATCATAATTAGGTTTAATTAAATGTATCTCTGAAGATATAATAATATCATCTAAATAATTACTATTAAAATTATTTATAATAAAATCTTTAACATACGATACATGATTAGTGGCTATAATAATTTTAACATTATTATATTTATCTTTTATCTTTTTAAATATATCTTTATCTTTTACATAATATAATTTATTAATAATATTTTTAGTAATATCTATAAGTTCATTCTTATCATAAATAATATTTATTTTATTATTTAAATATTCTTCATCACTTAAGTTAGGTCCAAATAATCTTTCTATTTTATCTTCTTTATCATTTAGTACATCATCTCTTTCAAATACAAGTACTCCAACTAAATCTAACATAATTAATTTAATATTATTATTCACTATATCCTCCATAATATTTTCTTTAGCCTCTTCAGCCTGTAGTCTTCCGAGGTATGATGAAGCCTATTCTAGTCTTCCTCATAATATTTTTTTGGTTAATATCAATATATCATATAAAATAGCCAAAGGCAATAATATATTATTTATTTTTGTTATAGAGAAAAAGAATAACTATCGCTATTCTTACATCAATTTTTTTATTTATAATATTTAATTAAAAACAATACATATTTACAATCATTTTATTTTTAATTTCTTTATAATCTTTTTCTCAGCACTATCATAATTTAGTTTTACTAATCTTTCATCAATAAAAATTCCATTTTTCTGAACTAAAACATCATCAAAAAACATTAAACCACCATTTCTCATATCAACTATTAAATCCCAATGCATAATGCTTTTATTACCATTATCAGTATTATAATGAGGTTCACCTATAGCAAAATGAACTGTCTTAATCATTTTTTCATTGAACAAGTTATCATTATAATTCTTATCTATGTATGGATTTAATCCAATAGCAAATTCTCCAAAATATCTTGAGCCACTATCAGAATCTAATATTCTCTTAAACTCTAAATCTAAATTACATTTCGAATCAATTATTTTTCCATTTTTAACTTTTATCCAAATGTTTTTATAAACTTTGCCTCTAAAAAAAGTATCAAAGCTAAAATATATTTCTCCATTCATAGAATATTTTTCAGGTGCTGTATATACTTCGCCATCAGGCAAATTCCATTTTCCACAACAAACAGCTGAATCAATATTTTCTTTAGTAAAAGTTACATCCGTACCAACTGCAGTTACTATTCTTATTTTATTTGTTTGATCTAATATGCTTTTCAATATTTTACCATCTTGTTCTATCTGACTATAATCAAAATTTGATACTTGTTCCAATAAGCAAAGCATTTGATCATAAGAAACACCAAATAAATCAGCCAACTCCTGCTGAGGATATCTCATATATGTCCATCTTTCAAATAGCATTATTTTCTGAAAAACTTTCAAATAATATTTATTTTTGAAAAACAATATATCTTCATGTAATATCCCTTCATATTCTTCAATATTATTATCCAACATTATAGCGGCATCACAATCATCTATTATTTTTTCATATTCTTTAAACATTTCGTTATAGATATTTTCATTTTTAGATAATATAAGTGCTCTATTAAGAGAAAAGTCATTCCATAATATAAAAGGTATTGCACCCCTCTCAATTATTTTAGATGCAATTAAATTGCAATAATCAAAAGCATTTAAATCAGAAAAGATGAAAATTTTTTCTCCTTTTTTAATATTCAAAGAATAATCTAACACTCCATCAACATTAATTTCTCTTTTTAACATAAGTAATCCTCCTACTAAATATATTATTTAAGATCTTTATTTAATTTTACACTGAATAAATATTTTCTTTCTTTTTGAAGTATCAATATAACAATAACCTCCAATTGGTATTGTTGCATTTGGTGTAGTATGTCCAAAATTTGCATTAATTATTATAGGTATATTTTTTAACTCCTTTTTATCTAATATTTTTTTCCATTTTTTTAAATTCATTCCTGTTTGTATTTGACATCTTCCAATTACAATTCCTTTAATTTTATCAAAATCTTTTTGTTGAATTAAAGAGACTAGGTTTCTATCAAATTCATAAGGAAATTCTTCACCAACGAGAGAATCCTCCTCAATAAATAAAATTTTATTTTTTAAACTTGGCATATAAGGAGTACCTTGTAATAAATTAAAACTACATAAATTTCCTCCGATTATAGTACCTTCAGTTTTTCCTTCATTTATAACTATACATCCTTTATTTTTCAAAAAAATTCTATTGTCCTGATCATCATACCATCTATCACTACTATATAATTCAGGATCTTCCAAATAATATGATTCTTCATTAATTGCTCTCTCAAAATATTTTATAGTATCTTCCAAACCAACTTTCATTGAAAAGCTATGAAATGTAGGACCCAAAAAAGTCATTATTCCAGTTTTTGCATATATTGCATTTAATAAAACCGTTATATCCGAATATCCACAAATGATTTTTGGATTGTTCTTTACCAAATCATAATTAATATAATTTAATAACTGATTGCAATTATAACCACCCAATACAGATAAAATAATATCAACATTTTCGTCAGCAATAGCATTATGAAAATCAACAATTCTTTGATTTATACTTGATGAAATAAACAAATCAGAAACATATACATTTTCAGAAAAGGTAACATCATAATTCAAACTTATTAATCTATCTTTGGCTAATTTTATATTTTCTTTACATATCATACTTAAACTTCTTGAGAGAGCACACACTTTAATACTTTTCATATAACTACCTTTTTAAAACTCTCGGAACTCTCTCTGAAATAGAACTTATAACCTCATAATTACAAATTCCATTACACCATTCTCCAATCTCTTCTATCTTCAAATTGCAATTATCCCAAATATACACTTCTTGTTCCAATTTAACATCAGGAATTTCAGTCACATCTAACATCATATTGTCCATGCAAATTCCAATAATTTTTGCTGGCTTACCATTAACGATTACATAAGGTTTACCAACTTCAAGAGTTAATAATCCATCAGCAAATCCAAATGGAATAGTCGCAACAATAGTTTTTCTATTGGCAATAAAATTTTTATTATATCCAACGGTTTCATTTATATCTATAGTTTTCAAGAAACTTATATTTGTTTTTAATACCATACTCGGTTTAAGATTAATAATATCTTTCAAACTATCATTAGGATAATATCCATATATTAATAAGCCTATTCTAACCATATTATATAAATTATTTTTATAATATCTTAATCCACCACTGCTACTTATATGAATATTTCTGGGTAAAATGTTTTCTTTATAAAACGTTTTTATTGCGTGTTCAAATAAATCAATTTGTTTTGTGGAAAAATCATAATCTGAATTAGTCGATAAATGAGTAAATAAACCATCCAATATAATATTTTTATTATTTTTGAATTTATTGATATAATCCTCAAGATTACAAATTTGTAATCCTGTTCTCCCCATGCCTGTTTCTATTTCAGTATGAACTTTTATCATTGAATTATCATTAATCAATTCAAAAATGTTAGAACCATTTAATATAAAATCATATTTTTTTGAAATTTCAAACTCATTTTTTGATAGAGGATAAAGTATTAAAATTTCCTTTTTATATCCATTTTTTCTTAACTGAATAGCTTCATCTAAATAAGCAACACCAACATAATCAAATTCATTTAATATTTCTGGACACTCATTTAAATGAGAACCATATCCATATGATTTTACAACTGGCATTATATTTATACTATTTCCTAAATATTTTTTTATTTCTTCTATATTATGTTTAATATTTTTTAAATTTACAATTAATTGTGTTGATCTCATCATTTCACCTCAAATACATAATATTGAAATATAGCATTTCTCATCGAATCATAGCCATTGCAAATTATTGGAATTAAGCCGTACTTTTCAAACATATTTTTTTTGATTAAAACAGGAGTATGCCCAAAGCATATAATTAAGCCACCACTTTTTACTTTTTTAATTAAAACTCTCAATATTTTATAAGCAAACCTAGTACTAACAACTTCGGAATTCAAAAATCTTAAAAACATTAAATCTACTGAAGAATCCGCCAATGGCGAATTTAAGGCGTTGCAACACATAGATTCATCAACATAATCTTTTGCATAGTTAATCATATCTTTACTCAAATCATGACCTATGGTATAGGAGTTAGGAAAATTCTTTTTATAATCACTTAGAAATTCACCAGTAGAACATGCAGGATCATATACAATATTATAATTCTTTTCCATTTTTTTTAAAAATAATTCTGTAAACTTTCTAAAATGTACTTCACCATAACCTAGGTATTCTTTCTTTTCTGGATTAAAACTCCATCCCATTTCTGGAGATACTTCTTCTTTTTTTGTATAAAAATCTCTATATTTATATGGATAATAAATATTAATTTTCCTATTTTTCTTAATATCATCAAAAATATATTTTTTTTCCTCATTAGTAAATGGAAAAAAATCAACAATTATCTTCCTATCTTTTAGAATTCTTTTTTTTAAAAATCCTAAAAGCATAGGAGCCGTTATCATGCTACAATTTATTGCATTTATTTTGTTTTCTATTCGCAATACAGATCTTATTTTTCTACCAACTATCACCTTTCCTTTATACTTTTCTATTAAAAATATATTTTGCGGTAGATTATAATCATAATCTTTAATTTTTTCGATTTTCCTATTTAGAATATCTTCAATATCAATATCTTTAATACTATCAACCTTTTCATTTTCAAAGTAAAGATCGTTATATATATCAATTTCCCTTTTTTCCAATTCATTATAATAATCTAATGGTTTTGTATTGCTATAACATAAAGATGGCATAAAATCACCTGCCTTTTTTTCCATATTCTTTTTCTTTTTGAACTCTAGCAAACTTAGAACGACTTTCTTTTTTCTTTTTCATAAGAGTTTCATCTAGCGAATCTAAGCTTGCTCTCATATCATTAATAATAAATGTGGTTTCATTTCTTGGATCTGGTCCAAGATATTCCATCTTAACATCCTGATTCTTACTTATATCATATCTGCAAATATGTGAAGCATAAGTACCTCTACCGCTTGTATTCATAGATAACTCCAGAGGAAAATCAAGCATATTAGAAGCAGGTGCTTCTCCTTCTATTGTTACTTCACCATCAAAACTATTTGTTATTTCATATGTGCCACCTTTAGTACTTATTAATTTTATTACATTTTTCATATTTTCTTCTGGAAAAGTGATTATATATTTAGAAATAGGCTCTAATAATTTCATGTTTGCTTGTTTTAAACATCTAAACAATGCTAAAGGAGTAATAATATTGAAATGCATAGGATCGCTCCCCATAGAGTCAAATTGTCCGCCAATAAGAGCTACCTCCATATCAGTAAGTTCCCACCCACTCAATCCTTGTTTTGAATAATAATTGATTAATCTTTCAATCTGTCTTTGATACTTTATATGTAAAAAATCAGTAGATAATTTGGATACATATTTAAAGCCACTGCCTCTTTTAAGTGGTGAAACTTCTAACTCAATACCAGAAACACATGTATAACTTGCTTTTGATGATGCTACTTTTGTAGGTACTTCTTTATGTATAACTACAGGATTCTCTATATTTACTCGGATATCAAATCTTTCTTCTAACATTGTTTTAATAATCTGTGCTTGAACTTCTCCCATTAAACTACAATAAATTGAATTAGTTCTTTCATTATATCTAACATTTAAGTAAGGGTCTTCATCATTTAATATTTTCAAAGCCTTCATTAATCCAATAGTATCATTTTTATCAATAGGATTAACTTCCATAGTTAACAATGGTTTTACAAAGCTAACATATCTATCTAATCCGTTATCGTTTCCTAATATTTGACCACACTTAACATCTAATCCATTTATTATTGCAATATCCCCACTATATGCAGTATCAACTGATATCATTTTCGCACCATCTGATATCATTATATTTTTTATTTTGTCTGTTTGATCACCATTAATATTTACAATATCCCTATTACTAAGTTTACCATTTAAAATTTTAACATAAGCATTTTTTCCATTTTCATTTACCCTTATCATAAAAACATAAGCTGACATTTCTTCTTCGATTTTTTTAGAAGTAGATGGCAAATATCTAGAAATTGCATCAACTAAGTCGTCTATCCCTATATCAGTTAATCCGCTACCACCAATAATTGGAAATATCTTACTTTTATGAGTTAATTCAATCATTTTAGAAGCAAGCCAAAAATCATCTATTTTTTCCCCTTCTATATATTTTTCAAGTACAGCATCATCAATAAGAGATAATTCCTCAATAATATCACTAACATTTGATTTTTCAATAGATAACTCGCCATCACTTCGTTGATAAACATGTGTTAATGTCAAAGTCGGAACTTTTAAATTATTTTGTAACTCTGCGGTAACTCTGTTATAATTAGCACCTTTTCGATCCATTTTATTTATGAAAATAATTGTTGGAACATTCTTTTCTCTCAAAGCCCTCCAAATAGTATAAGTTTGAGCCTCTAAACCTTCAACACCAGATATTACTAAAATTGCACCATCCAAAACATTTATTGCCCTTTCGACTTCTGCTGAAAAATCAACATGACCAGGAGTATCAATTAATTGAATATTTTTATTATTTAGTTTAAATGAAACAATAGAATCTCTAACTGTAATTCCCCTTTCTTGTTCAACTTTCATATTATCCGTTACAGTATTTCCTGAATCAACTCTACCAATATTATCAATCACTTTGGTATGATATAATAAATGTTCTGTTATGGTTGTTTTACCTGCATTTGCATGAGCAAAAATACCTAAAGTTAACACTCTTTCATCTTTTCTATTCATTACCATCACCTCATTTAGCATTATACAATGAAATTAATATTTTTTCATTTTTTCAAGTACTATTATTTTTATCAACTCATTATAATTAACACAACTAGTATCACTTATATTCATCTTATCATCACTCATATGCTTAGCAGCAGGACAACCTGTACCACAAATATATCTGTATTTACAATTTTTACACTTAGGAATAACTTTAACACTCCTATCAAACCAAGCATTAATCTTTCTATCATCTAATATATAATTGGGATAAAATGTTCCAACTCTATAATCATTGCTACCAATACCATGCCAACATTTATAAACATTTGATTTACAATCTAAAATAAATTGATTTTTTGAAGCACCACAATGTCTCAAAACGGGCTGATATGGAGTATCATTAAAAATACTATCAATAAAATTTTCTGGATGAAATTTTTTTCTAAAAATAGTCATATTAGGATTAGTTTCCTCCAATTTAAATATTTTTTCTATTCCTATTTTTTCTTCAACTATATTTTTTTCTCCCGAACAGCCGCCATCTTGTAATAAATACAAATATGGTCTTAATCTTTCATCATAGTTAAATTGTTCAACTAATTCATTTGCTAAATCTGGTAGTCCATCAATATTAGTATTGTCAACATTAACTCTTAGTACTATTATGACATCATTATCAATTGCTAATTTAATATTTTTCATTATTAAATCAAAGCTACCTCTTCCATCATAAAATATTCTTCTTTTATCATGAAACTCTTTAATGCCATCAACTGTTATTTGTATATGCTTAAGGGTATTTTTATATCTATTGAATAAATCTATATAATGATTTAAATCAACTCCATTAGAAACAATATCAATAGTATAATTTCTTTTTTTTGCGGATTTAAATATATGTTCAATAGTGCTAAAATTACACCTCAATAAAGGTTCTCCACCCATTATAGTAATTCTTACTTCATCAGAAGATTTACCATATTTTAATTCATAATTATGCATAATTTTATCAATTCTATCAAATTGAATATCTACCATTTCTATAGGATCGATATCAGTAGTACCCTTAATCATATATGTTTGTTCATAACAATAAATACAACGCAAATTGCAAGCATAACTTGGTACAACCAAAAAGTTAGGAATTGCACTTTTTTCCAACTCTTCTATTCTTTCATCTAGACCTATTATAAACGAATTGTATTCTTCTTCACTATTAAACAAATATCTTCTATCAATTAAACAATTTATTGTTTCTTTATCCAATTTATCAAATTGATTATTTATTATTAAATTATATATATTTCTTTCAATTATATCTGTTGCACCATTAATTAGATTTATCATAATTACTTCATTTTTTTTGTAATCAATAAATTCAATTTCCTTTATTAAAAACATAAAAACACCTCTTCTCTCTTTTAATAAGTATATATAATCATAGGGAGAATAAACATTGTCATCTCCCTACTATATATATACAATCTATCTAATGCAGATTAGATATGGTAATGACAAGATGCATTACTTGTTGTTACATTTTCAGTTTTAACAACAACTTTCTTATTTATAGATTTCATTGCATTCCCTCCTCTCTATACTTATTATACAATCTATTTTTTTAAAAATATAATACTTATT
>ERZ827108.799-NODE-799-length-49413-cov-9.060436_pt1 | contig 49413 bp, 50 predicted proteins | sample MGYA00519921_ERZ827108 | MGnify/ENA primary metagenome ERZ827108 (study PRJEB31778, sample SAMEA3449258) | human gut metagenome | biome: human gut; feature: human-associated habitat; material: faeces | place: United Kingdom | collected 2010/2012 ...
TATAAGAATAAATTTTATAATAATTAATATAATTTAACGGGTGATATATATGAAATTGGCATTATGTTTAGCAGGAGGGCGGAGTTAAAGGTGCAGCACACATAGGAGTTCTAAAGGCACTTGAAGAAGAAAATGTTGAATATGAATACCTTTCAGGAGCATCATCGGGAAGTATAATAGCAATATTAAAAGCAATAGGTTATTCTGCAGATGATATATATTTATGGTTTAAAAAATATTGTAAACAAATTAAATATGTAGATGCAAAAAACGTTTTTAAATTAATATTAGGATTAATATTTAGAGGTCAGATTATAATTGATGGATTAAATAGTGGAAAGAAAATAGAAAAGATAATAAATAAAATATGTAAAGAAAAAAATATAGAGAATATTAATCAGATAGAAACTAACCTGTTAATTCCGAGTGTTGATTTAAATGATGGAAAAATCTATTTTTTTACATCGTTTGAAAAAAGGCAAAGATATTCCGACCAAATAATATATGTAAATGACATAAACATAGGAAAGGCAGTTAGAGCAAGTTGTACATATCCAGGTGTTTTTTCTCCATGTGAGTATAATGATACATATTTGGTTGACGGAGGAATAAGAGAAAATGTGCCATGGAAAGGATTAAAAGAAAATGGTGCAGATAAAGTATTTTGCGTTACATTTGAAGAAGAACTAAAAGAGAAAAAAAAGGCTAATATAGTTGATGCTATATTTGATTCATTGTCAATTCTATGTCATGAACTTTCAACGTATGAATTGCATGAAGCTGACTATTTGATAAAAATAAAAACAAAAAAAGTTTCTCTTTTAGATACAAGTCAAATTGATTATTTATATAATGAGGGATATAACCAAGCAAAAAAATTTTTAAAGGAAACAAATATAAAATTATAAAAAAATAAAATTTCCAAAATTAATTGGAAATTTTATTTTTTTCATCTATAATATAATTTTCTTTTTTTATTGCTTTGTTTATGTTATTTTTATTTTTTAAGTTATCTTTTGCAACTGTCATCATCAATTTAATTCTATTAGTTTGATTTGCTTCACTTGCACCAGGGTCATAATCAATAGGAGCTATATTAGCTTCAGGAAATTTGCTTCTTATTGTTTTAATTACTCCTTTACCAACTACATGGTTAGGCAAACAAGCAAAAGGTTGAACGCAAACAATATTAGGAATGTCGTGTTCAATATATTCTATCATTTCTGCCGTTAGGAACCAACCCTCACCAGTTTGATTTCCTATTGATAAAATATCATTTACTTTTTCTTCTAAATCCCAAATATTGCAAGGCAATAAATATCCCTTCTTAGAATTATTTAGAGCAGATATAACAGGTTTCTCCAAAAGGTCAATTAATTTAATTGCCGTTTTGAATAATTTTGCCTTTATTGCATCTGTTTTTATTAATTTATTAAATGTAATTTTATGTGTTGCTATAAACTTTATAAATCCCATAAAGTCAGGAAGTATAACTTCAGCTCCTTCTTGCTCTAATTTATCAGCTACAAAGTTGTTTCCAAAAGGATGGTATTTTATTAAAACCTCGCCAACTATACCAACTTTAGGCTTTATAACAGATGTATCAATTTCAATTTTTTCAAAATCTGATACAATGTCAAAGATACTCTGTTTAAATTCTTTAATACTAGATTTATTTACTAATTTTTTGCACTTTTCCATCCAATAGTCAAATAATTCTTTAGTTTTACCTTTGGTTATTTCATAAGCTCTATTTTTTGTAAGCATTTTTTGCAATAAGTCCGCATAAATACAACTTTTTATTAACCTTTCAATTAGAGGAATTGTTAATTTAAATCCAGGCATTTTTTCCATACCAACAACATTAAATGATATAACAGGCACATTTTCAAATCCAGCATCTTTTAAAGCTTTTCTAATAAACCCAATATAGTTTGTTGCCCTACAACCTCCACCAGTTTGAGACATTATTAGAGCTGTTTTATTTAAATCATATTTACCAGATTCTAGTGCTTCTATCATTTGACCAGTAACTAATATAGAAGGGTAACATGCGTCATTGTTTACATACTTAAGACCAGTTTCAACAGTATGCTGAGTGCAATCTCTTAAAAGTTCCATTTTGTATCCACTATTCTTCATTGCAGATTCCAAAAATTCAAAATGAATTGGAGCCATTTGGGGCATTAATATAGTGTAATCTTTTCTCATTTCTTTTGTGAATATTTTTTTATTTACTTCATAATTACCATTACACATTGAAGAATTATTATCCTTTATACGTTTATTCATACTGGCCAATAATGAGCGTATACGAATTCTAATAGCACCTAGATTATTTATTTCGTCTATTTTAATAAGTGTATACATTTTTTCATAACTTGTTAATATTTCTTCTACCTGATCAGTTGTTACAGCATCAACGCCACATCCAAATGAATTAAGTTGTACTAATTCTAAATTGTCATGTTTACCAACAAAGTCGGCTGCGGCATATAAACGTGCATGAAATACCCATTGATCAACAACTCTTAAAGGACGTTTGGCTTCTGTTAAATTTGAAATGCTATCTTCTGTTAAAACGCATAAACCTAAACTTGTTATTAAAGTATCAATACCATGGTTTACTTCTGGATCTACATGATAAGGACGACCAGCTAGTACAATACCCTTTAAATTATTTTCTTCCATGAATTTTAAAGTTTCTTGTCCTTTATTATGTATATCGCTTTTATAATTTTGATACTCTGTTTCAGCCTTTTTAGCAGCAGACAAAAGCTCTTTTTTAGTAAAATTATATTCTTTAAATTCTGGTAAATTCATTATAATTTCAGCTAATTTATCGGGTTCAAAAGGTAAAAATGGATTTAAAAACTTGATATTTTTATCTTTTAATTCTTCAACATTATTTTTTAGAACTTCTGAATATGAGATTACAATAGGGCAGTTATAATGGTTGTCAGCCTTTTGGTATTCTTTTCTAGAATAAGGAATACAAGGATAAAATATGGTTTTTATACCAGAGTTAATTAGTCCTATAATATGCCCGTGAGAAAGTTTTGCTGGGAAGCAGACTGATTCTGAAGGCATAGATTCCATACCCTTTTCATAGGTTTTTCTATTACTTTTCTCAGAAAGAATAACTCTAAAACCTAAGTTGGTAAGAAATGTAAACCAAAAAGGATAATCCTCATACATATTTAATACTCTAGGAATTCCAATTGTTCCCCTAGGTGCATTTTTTTCTTCTAATGGAGTATAGTTAAAAGTTCTTTCAAATTTATACTTAATAAGGTTTGGTCTGTCTAATGTTTTATCAACAATTCCAGCACCTTTTTCACAGCGGTTTCCAGATATATATTTAGTACCATTACTAAATTTATTTATTGTAAGTAGACAATGATTTTCACATCCTTGACATCGTATATGAGTTATATTTATTTCTAATTTATCTAATTCATTTATATTAGATATGGAAGATACATAGTCCATATCTAAATTATTTTCGTATTGTTCTTTTGCAAGTAGAGCTACACCATATGCACCCATAAGTCCAGCAATGTCAGGTCGTACTACATTTCTGCCTACAATTAATTCAAAAGCTCTTAAAACTGCGTCATTATAGAATGTGCCTCCTTGTACTACAATGTGTGCACCAAGTTTTTTTACATCTCTTACTTTCATTACTTTCTGAATGGCATTTTTAATAACTGAGTAAGAAAGTCCAGCAGATATGTCGCCAACACTATAACCTTCCTTTTGAGCTTGTTTTATTTTAGAGTTCATAAAGACAGTACAACGAGAGCCTAAATCTACAGGTCTTCTTGCTTCCAAAGCACTCTGAACGAAGTCCTGTATAGAAAGCCCTAAGCTTTTGGCAAATGTTTCTATAAAGGAACCACAACCTGAAGAACATGCTTCGTTCAACATAATGTTATCAATGGCGCCATTCTTCATTTTTATATATTTCATATCCTGACCACCAATATCAACAATGCTAGTAACATTAGGCATAAACTCTTTGGCAGCAGTATAATGTGCTATAGTTTCTATTTCGTTTAAGTCAACATTAAGAGCGGTTTGAATTAGTTTTTCTCCATAACCGGTAACACCACTGAAGCGAATAACTGCTTCAGAAGGTTTTTCTGCATATAATTTTTTTAGCATATTTATAACGCTTTGAAGTGGATTACCTTCATTACTTCCATATAAAGAATAAAGAAGAGTGCCATCCTCAGATATTACAACCAATTTTGTAGTTGTTGAACCAGCGTCTATACCTAAAAAACAATTTCCCTTAAATGTTTTAAAATCAGCTCTTTTAACCTTGTCTTTTTCATGGCGTTTTTTGAATTCATCATATTCAGCATCTATTGAAAAAAGTGGATTCAATGGATTAGAAGTATCATCATGAGATGATTTTAAAACTTCAATTTTACTTTTTAGTTTTTCAATTGTAATTGTATGTGAATTAAGAGAATCCAAAGCAGCACCCTTAGCAACCAATAAATGGGCCTCATTTGGTACTATAATCTCATTATCTTTTAAATTAAGTGTTTCAATAAATCTATTTCTTAGTTCAGATAAATAATTTAATGGCCCACCTAAAAATGCAACATTTCCTCTAATAGGTCTTCCGCAAGCAAGTCCACTAATTGTTTGATTAACAACTGCTTGAAAAATAGAAGCTGCAATATCCTCTTTAGCTGCACCCTCATTTAAAAGTGGTTGAATATCAGTTTTAGCAAAAACACCACAACGCGATGCAATAGGATAGATTAGCTTATGTGATTTAGCAAGTTCATTTAAACCGGTTGGATCCGTATTTAAAAGACTTGCCATTTGGTCTATAAAAGCACCTGTACCACCAGCACAAGTTCCATTCATACGTTGCTCTATGAATTTATCAAAATATATAATTTTGGCATCTTCTCCACCAAGTTCAATAACAACATCAGTTTCTGGAATATATTTTTCAACTGCTCTTTTGCAAGATACAACCTCTTGAATAAAAGGTAAATCTAAAAATTTAGCAGCACTTATAGCACCAGAGCCCGTCAATGCAATAGTAAATTCAGTATTTGGATACATTATAATTAAGTTTTCTAACACATTACAAATAGTGTTTTTGGTATCCGAGAAATGCCTCTTATAATCTGTATATATGGTATTTAAATTTTCATCCATTACAATTATTTTAACTGTTGTAGAGCCAACATCTAACCCTACGTGTAAAGTCTTTATCATATTTAAGTAACTCCTTTCGATACTATCAATTTTATATTGAAATGTGTAATTTGTCAAATGATTATATTGGAAAAAAGCAATAGAAACACAATGAACTTTAAAAAAAGAGTTCTAAAAAATACTTGTCTATAATAATAATTAATAAATTATTTATTAGAGAAGAGGGAGAGTGTTATTTTTGAATAAAAAAATAGTATTAATAATTATTATTTTAATAATTATTTTATTGGGTGTATTTTACTTTTTTATTAGTAATAAAGAAGAAAAAATGGAAGAAGAATATCAGCCACAAGAGGAGATAACAGATGAGCAAATGCGACAAACAATAATTTCTTTGTATTATGAAAACAAAGAAACAGGAGAGCTAATGCCAGAGGGTAGATTAATAGATGTAAAAACATTATTAAATAATCCATATAAAATATTAATAGAAATGCTTATAGCTGAGCCAAAAAATAACAAATTACAATCTGCTATTCCAAATGGTACAATTATTAATAATGTGGAATTAAAAAATGATATTTTGTATGTGGATTTTTCAAAAGAATTTATAGAAAATCATCAAGGCGGAGAAGAAAAGGAAAAGGCAACTGTGTACTCTATAGTAAATACATTGTGCGAATTAACAGAAGTAAATAAAATTAAAATATTAATAAACGGAGAAGAAAATAAATCATTTAAAGATGAAAAGATAAAATTTGATGTGCTATTTACAAAGCAAAATTAATTCTTTAATATATTGAATAGTTTTATTCCATTTATGATTTTAGTACCACTTCGTAAAAATTTTTCTACTTCGAAAAGAGAGCAAATAGTGTTCTCTTTTTTTAGTGCAAAATTTATTTTTTCTTTTTTATCATATTTCTTATCCATAATAAATCGCTCCCCAAAAGTTTTTTAATATATTATATGTAAATAAATATATTATGCTTTATCTTATTGAAAAAATAAATAAAGTTTATTATAATATATAGTACATATGGGTTAAAAGTGGGGCGAGAGTAAAATGCATTTAAATAATAATGAGAGAATTGATGATTTAGAATATAAAGATTTAAAGATAATACAACGAAAAGATGGATTTTGTTTTGGAATAGATAGCGTATTGCTTTCAAATTATGCAAAAGATATAAAAAGAGGAACAGTAGGTTTAGATTTGGGAACTGGCACAGGAATACTTGGAATACTATTATGTGGGAAAACAGACTTAAGCAAAATATATGGTATAGAAGTACAACAAGAAGTTGCAGAGATGGCACAAAGAAGCATAAAATTAAATAACCTAGAAAACAGATTTGAAATTATTAATAAAAATATTAAGGACCTAGAAAGCGTATTTGATAAAAATAGTTTTGACTTTATAATAACAAATCCGCCATACAAGAAAATGGATACAGGCAAAACAAATGAAAATAGCAAGAAATTAATATCGCGACATGAAATAACAGCAACATTGAAAGATTTTATAAAGATAAGCTACATAATGCTCAAAGATAAAGGAACATTATATATGGTACATAAACCAGAAAGACTTGTAGATATAATATATCAGTTAAGAAAGAACAAAATAGAACCTAAGGAAATAAGATTTGTCCATCCATATGAAAAAAAAGAGCCAAATTTAATACTAATAAAAGCTGTGAAAAATGGAGGTCAATTTCTAAAAATAGACAAACCATTATATGTTTACAACGAAAGAGGAGAATATACAGAAGAAATATTAAAAATATATAATAAAATGTAAGGAGAATTACAATGAACGGAAGATTATATTTAGTAGCTACACCAATAGGAAATTTAGAGGATATAACATTAAGAGCATTAAAGGTATTAGAAAAGGTTGATGTTATAGCAGCAGAAGATACAAGACATACGTTAAAATTATTAAATTTTTATGCTATAACAAAGCCTTTAATCAGTTACCACAGACATAATGAGGAAGTAAAATCAGATGTGTTAATTGACAAATTAAAAAATGGTGAAAATATTGCTCTAGTTACAGATGCTGGGACACCAGGGATATCAGATCCAGGAGAGGAAATTGTAAAAAAAGCTATAGAAAATAATATAGAGATAATTCCAATACCAGGAGCATGTGCACTTATAAATGCATTAATATGTTCTGGATTTAACACAAAAGAATTTATTTTTTATGGATTTTTGCCTATTAATAAAAAGTTAAGAACAAAAAAGCTAAATGAGATTTCAAAGCAAAATAAAACAATAATATTATATGAAGCACCACATAAATTACTAAAAACATTAAACGATATCTTAGAAAATATAGGAGACATAAATTGCATATTAGCAAAAGAAATAACCAAAATACATGAAGAATACATAAGAGGTAAGATAAGTGAATTGACTTCAAGAAAAGAAGAAATAAAGGGAGAATATGTAATTTTATTAGACTTAAATGATAATGAACAGGAAGATTGTTCAAAAAAGGAAATGCCATTAGAAGAACAATATGAATATTATGAAAAAAAAGGATTGGAAAAAAAAGAGATAATTAAACAGATAGCCAAAGATAGAAACACAAATAAAAACGAAATATATCAAAAATTTTTAAAAAAATAGTGCCTTAAAGACACTAAGACACTATTTTTCATCTATTGTAGAAATTTTATTAATACATTTTTTACATATTTGTTTATCTCTATATTGTGTTAAATCCTTATCAGAACCACAAAAAATGCAGTTAGGTACAAACTTCTTTAAAACAATCGTAGAACCATCAACATAAATTTCTATTGGATCTTTTTCAGATATGTCAAATTGATTTCTTAATTCAATAGGAATTACAACTCTTCCTAATTCATCAACTCTTCTTACTATTCCTGTAGACTTCATTTTATCCTCCTTAAAACAACATTATTCGACAAAAAATCTATAATTATAATAGCATAAAATCAATGAAAAAGCAATATGTAATTTACAAAAACTTACAAATAATATAAATGTAGTGTTACAATTGATGTGAAACAAAAAATATAGAAAAAAAGTGATTCAAGTAGTATAATTGAATTGTTGAAAAAAGAAATTATACGAAAGCACTTGAATCACTTATGAATAGTATAACACAAAATTCAAAAAATACAAAAAGATATTTACCACATGATTGACACATATACATACTAAAAATACACATTGAGGAGGAAAAAATATGTTTAATTTATATAGTAATTTACGTAAACTTTATCCGGTTCAAAAAACACTAAGATTTGAACTCATTCCCCAGGGCAAAACGAAAGAAAATATGTATTTAGAAGCTGCAATATAAGTAAATAATGTTGTTATAGTTTAATAACTTATATAAATTTCTACTCTATGCTAATATAATAAAATTACTTTGAAATAAAAGATGACAATATCTTTTATTTTTTAGGTAATATAGTTATAAATATATGAATACATATATAAAAAAATCAAAAGGAGCAATATGTTAAATATAATCTGGCCTTTATTTATTATTATATCTTTTATATATGCTTTTTTTTCTGGAAATATAGAAAATGTTAGTAATGGAATCTTTATATCATTAACAGAAGTTGTTAATTTATGTCTTACTTTTTTAGGAACTATGTGTTTGTGGAATGGAATAATGGAGATTGCTAAAAGAACTACATTAATTAGAAAATTAACTATTTTTTTTAGGCCGTTAATTAATTTTTTATTTCCAGAATTAAAAGAAAATGAACAGGCAAAAGAGGAAATTTCTATGAATATGATAGCAAACATTTTAGGATTAGGAAATGCGGCTACACCATTAGGAATTAAAGCAATGAAAACATTGCAAAAAGATAATAAAAACAAAATGATTTTATCAAACTCAATGTTAATGTTTATTTTGATAAATACAGCTTCAATTCAGCTTATACCAACAAATGTAATTGCTATAAGAAACTCACTAAATTCTTCTATGTCAACTCAGATAATTTTTCCAGTGTGGATTGCAACTATAACTGCGGCACTTGCATCAATTATTACGGCAAAAGTATTAATTAGATTGGGAAAATAAAAGATAGTATGGAAAGGAAGAAGAGAATGCAAATAATAAATTACATATCTTCTGCAGCTATACCAACAGTAATATTAATAATAATTATGTATGGTGTAATACAAAAGGTTAAAGTTTACGATACTTTTATAGATGGCGCAAAAGAAGGAATAGAAATAGTTTTTAGACTTTTTCCAACGTTAATAGGAATTTTTTTGGCAGTAGGAGCATTAAGAAATTCTGGCATAATAGATTTAATTATTAATATTATTTCTCCAGTAACAAGTTTATTGAAAATACCAAGTCAAGTTTTACCACTAGCGATGTTAAGACCGATTTCGGGCAGTGCTTCTATGGCAGTAGCAGTAGATATCATGCAAAAATATGGGGTGGATACGACAATAGGATTAATAACTTCTACGATAATGGGGTCTACAGAAACGACTTTATATACGATAGCAGTATATACAAGTTGTGTTGGAATAAAGAAAACAAGGTTTGTATTATTTGCGGCATTAATGGCAGATTTAGTTGGAATAATTTCATCTGTAATAATTTGGCAAATTTTGTCGTGAAATTTTAATTGACATTACGTAAAATAAATAGTAATATATATATGTAAAACGTATTTAGAAGGAACATAAAAAATGTTATTTAAATTCATATTATTTTTATCAATATATTTTTTAATCAAAAAAGTAATTGTAAATTTTTTATCCAAAATAGTATTAAAAAAAATCAATTAATTTGTTTTTAAGCTTGTAGAGGAAATAATTTCTATTTGGTATGCCATTTCCAAAACCGTATTAGAGACTTTATAAAATAAAAAATATTTGCCCCCGAATAAATTATTATTTCTCTTTGTTTCCTCTACAATATATATTATATATTAAGCTAATTTAATAATGGGGCTAGGTTCATATCTTTTAGCTATACTCAAATTAAAAGAAGAATAGTCAAAATCCTTGTTACTTTCAATTAATTCATTCATTACAGTTTTATATGCAAGTTCAGGAAAATTATTTTCCTTACTTAAATGACCAAGCATTACACTTTTTAAGCCGTTTTGTGCTAAATATGATATGGCTTGGCCAGCCAAGATATTAGATAAATGGCCATATGGACCAGATATTCTCTGCTTTAAATTGTAAGGATATGATGAACATTTTAATATTTCTGGATCGTAATTTGATTCTAATAATATAAAAGAACTATTTTCTAATTTACTAATTATATTGGAATCAATATGCCCCAAATCTGTAGCAATACTAATTTTGTTATTGTTATAATAAATATTAAATCCACAAGGTTCTGCAGCGTCATGAGGAATTGAAAAAGGAAAAATTTTTAATTCTCCAACTGAAAATAATTTGTTAGAATTAAACAATCTTTTATTACTATTTTCTATTTTAGAACTTTGAACAGGCATTGCTTGCCAAGTGCCATTGTTTGCATAAACTGGGATGTTATACTTTTTTGAAAGTGTGCCAAGACCTTTTACATGATCGGAATGCTCATGTGTAACTAAAATAGCGTCAATATTTTCAATATCAACACAAATATTAGAAAGTGCAGAAACGATTTTTTTTGCACTTTCTCCAGCATCTATTAAAATTTTTGTATTAGGCGTTTCTACAAATAAACTATTTCCTGTACTGCCACTATACAAACTACAAAATTTAAACATATATATTCTTCCTTTGCTATACTATTCTGTAACTCTTTTTATGTTTGCTCCCAAATTTCTAAACTTTTGCTCAATATTTTCATAACCTCTGTCAATATGCTCTATATTATATACTTGAGTTTCTCCTTTGGCGATAATTCCAGCCATTATCAAGGCTGAGCCTGCTCTTAAATCTGTAGCGTACACAGGAGAACCAGACAATTCCTTAACACCTTCAAAAAAAGCTGATTTACCTTGAGCCGTAATCTTTGCTCCCATTTTATTTAATTCATTTGTATATTGAAATCTAGAATCCCAAATGCTTTCATTTATAGTGCTATTGCCTTCAGCAATAGAAAGAACAACACCCATTTGTGGCTGTAAATCTGTAGGAAAGCCAGGGTATGGTAAAGTTTTTACAGTAGCTCTGTTTGGCCTTTTGCTACAAGCAACTCTTATAGAATCTCCTAAATCTTCAACAACTCCACCTATTTCTAATATTTTAGCAGTAACACAATCTAAATGCTCTGGGATACAGTTTTTTATTAATATATCTCCTTTGGAAGCCACAGCGGCAAGCATAAATGTTCCAGTTTCAATTTGATCAGGAACAACTGAATATGTGCCCTCCTTAGACAACTCTTTTACACCATTTATTTTTATAACGTCTGTTCCGGCACCACGGATGTCTGCTCCCATAGAATTTAAAAAGTTAGCAACGTCAACAATGTGAGGCTCTTTAGCAGCATTATCAATAGTAGTTGTACCTTCAGCTAAAACACTTGCTAACATTACATTAATTGTAGCACCAACAGATACAATATCCATGTAAATTGAATTTGCAACTAATTTTTTTACCTTAGCTGATATCTTACCTTGTCCTACATCTACTTTAGCTCCTAATGCTTCAAATCCTTTTATATGTTGATCTATAGGTCTTGCTCCCAAATTACAGCCACCAGGAATTCCTACTTCAGCACATCCACATCTTCCAAGCAAAGCACCTAATAGATAATAAGAGGCTCTAAATTTACTTGTCATTTCTAATGGTGCATTTGTACAATCAATATTTCTGGTATCTATAGTAATCTCATTTGGTGTATTCCATGTTATTTTAGCACCAAGTTTTGTTAAAATTTCACAAAATATTTTAACATCACTTATATTTGGTAGATTGTCAATAGTACAAACACCATTAATTAATAAAGTAGCTGGCAATATTGCAACAGCAGCATTTTTGGCACCACTTATTGTAACTTCTCCTTTTAGGCGTGTGCCCCCTTTTATAACGAACTTATCCAATGTATTCCCTCCAATATTTATACAATAAAAAGATAGAGTAAAACTCTATCTATATATATAACATAAAAGAAAATTTTTTACAAGATACTAACTTAATTTAAAAAGAATAATAGTTACCAGACAATTGTTTTTAGAATTATATTATCTACAAATATTGAAACATATTAAACAGTAATAAAAAGTCTAATTGTTAGCTAATTTAATATTTTGAAAAAATTCTAATAATTTAAACTTAAACTTTACATCAGCTGTCTGGGCATTATTTATCAAATTATATTCTTCAGTGTGCAAACTATCTTTAATAGTCTCTTTTGAATCTTCTGGCACTATGCCTGTACTTATATCGACAAAGCAAAGAGGAGGGAACATTACGCACCACCAGTTTTGTCCGCTGGCATTTCCTATTTCGACTTTTAATGCATCATAATAACCTGCAGGTAAAGAAATATCTCCATAGTTTTTGGTTGGAAAGGTAAAATTTCCAATGCTAATATTTACATTATAGTCATATCCATTGTCATTAATTACTTTTTTTGCTATTTTATAAAAATCTGATTTATGCTGATAAGCTATAGAAATTGCTTCATCTTTAGAATTAGAATTCTTAGATACAGAATTCATATAATCTATAAGTGCATCTCTAACTAAATATTTTAAATTTTGATCTTCTGCTGAATCACTATTAGCAATAACATGTAATCTAAATACACTACTAGATATATTGGCTGATACAGCATTAACATATGAAAATGCACAAATAAACACATATATACTAAATAAAATAATTAATACCAAAAATCTTTTTAAATTAGAAATATTAAATAATTTTTTCATATTCAACCTCCATTTGAAATAATAGTATGTATAGTAAAATTATTAACTTTATTTAAAAAAATATACATAAATACCAAAAAAAATATATGTCGAAATAAAGTACACGATTATTGGAAAAACGCATTGACTATAAACACTATAAATGGTAAAATTTACCAAAAGACATTAATAATAAACAACAGTAAATTAGCTTGAAGGGAATGAAAATAATATGAGCAATATTAAAAAATTGTGTGGGTTTTGCATAAACGAGTGGCATTTAACAACAATGGTTCTTCCTTATATAAGTAAAGAGATAAATAATAATTATAAAATAATTACAATATTAGAAAAAGGTATAGAAGAGAATATAAAATTATTAATAAAAAAATTAAATTTAAAAAATGAAGAGAAAATATTAGGAATAGATTGGAAACAAAGTATGGCAAGAAAATATACTAGTATTAGTAACAAATTAAATATAATAGCAAAAACAAAGGAAAACTACATAATATTGGTAAATGGAAAAAAGAATTATATGGATATGGTAAATAAATATATAGAAAAATGGTTGCAAAAAAATAGAATACAAAATGAAATTAAAATAATAAATTGTTATGAAATAACAGAGTTTAATTATAATATAACAGCAATATTAGATTCACATGATAAAATGATAAATACATCTGGAGAAAAGGAAATACAAGAAGTGTTTGAAGACTACGGAAAAACAAAAGCGAAGAAAGCATAGTATAATATCTTACTAAATATAATTGACGAATATTTTTTTATGATATAAAATATGAAAAGAAAAAAATGAAAGGAAAGTGAAATTATATGGAAGAAAAACTTTTGGCAACAAAGGAAATTTTAAAAAAATATGGTCAAGAGCATTTATTAGAAAATTATGAAAATCTATCAGAAGAAAATAAGAATGTTCTACTAAATGATATATTAACAATAGACTTTGGAGAGATTGCAGAATTATATGAACAAACAAAACATAAGGTTGAATTTGAAAATTGTAAAATTGAGCCAATAGATCATGTCGAAAAGGCAAAGCTTTCTGATGAAGAGTTAAGGAAGTATTCTGAAATAGGAATTCAAGAAATAAAAAAAGGGAAACTTGCAGCTGTAACAATGGCAGGAGGACAGGGAACTAGATTAGGACACAATGGACCAAAAGGAACGTTTGACCTAGGATTGGAATCACACAAATCGATTTTTGAGATATTATGTGATACTCTAAAATTAGCTAAAAAACAATATGATGTTGTAGTTCCATGGTATATAATGACAAGCGACGAAAATAATGATGAAACAGTTAAATTTTTTGAGGAAAATAACTACTTTGACTATCCAAAAGAAGCTATAAAATTTTTTATACAAGGAAAAATGCCAATGGTAGACAAGCAAGGCAAAATCTTATTAAATGAAAATGGATTAATAAAACAAGCAGGAGCAGGACATGGAGCTATTTTTGAAGCAATGAGAAAAAATGGTATTATATTTGAGATGCAAAATAAAGGTATAGAATGGGTATTTATAGGTGGCGTGGACAATGTTTTAGTAAAAATGGTAGATCCTGTATTAATAGGTCTTTCAGTAGAGAAAAAAGTATTAGCTGCAGGTAAAAGTGTTGTTAAAGCAAATGCACACGAAAAAGTAGGTGTTTTTTGTAAAAAGGATGGTAAACCAAGTGTTATAGAATACTCAGAAATATCTAATGAGCTAGCAGAAGCAGTTGACAAGAATGGAGAGTTGCTATTTGGGGAATCTCATATTCTTTGTAATCAATTTAATATAAAAATTTTAGAGGAATTAGCCAAAGACAAATTACCTTATCATGTTGCATTTAAAAAAGCAAGCTATATGGATGAAAAAGGCAATGTTATAAATCCAACAGAGCCAAACGCATATAAATTTGAAGCATTCATATTTGATGCATTTTCATCTATTCCAGAAATGCTAGTTATGAGAGTGAAAAGAGAAGAAGAATTTGCACCTGTAAAAAATGCAGAGGGTGTTGATAGCCCAGAAACAGCAAGAAAATTATATATGGATTATTTTGCAAAACATTAAGAAAGGGAGATATTATATAAATGGAAGAATATATGCAAAAATATAATAACTGGATAAATGATTCGGTTATAGATGAAGAAGCAAAAAAGGAACTAAAAGCAATAGCAGGAAACGATGAAGAAATAAAAGAAAGATTTTATAAAGACTTAGAATTTGGAACAGCAGGCTTAAGAGGAATTATAGGAATGGGTACTAATAGAATGAATAAGTACACCGTTACAAAAGCAACACAAGGATTAGCAAATTATATAATAAAAAAAGGCGGACAAGAAAAAGGGGTTGCAATAGCATATGATTCTAGAAGAATGTCAGATGAATTTAGCGAAGAAACAGCACTTTGCTTGAATGCAAATGGAATAAAAACATATAAATTTGAATCATTAAGACCAACGCCTGAATTGTCTTTTGCCGTAAGAGAGTTGGGCTGTATTGCAGGAATAGTTATAACAGCAAGCCATAATCCACCAGAATATAATGGATATAAAGTATATTGGGATGATGGAGCACAAATAGTAGAACCTATAGATGCAGAAATAATACAAGAGGTAAATAGTATAACAGATTTATCAACTATTAAAACAATAAAAAAAGAAGAGGCAGAAGAAAAAGGATTATATAATATAATAGGAAAAGAAATAGATGATAGATATATTGAAGAATTAAAAAAATTAGTTATAAATAAAGATATAATAGAAAAAATGCAAAAAGAAATAAAAATAGTATATACACCATTACATGGCACAGGTGGAATGTTAGTAAAAAGAGTACTTAAAGAAATAGGATTTGAAAATGTATATATTGTAAAAGAGCAGGAAGAGCCAGATGGAAACTTCCCAACGGTTGATTACCCAAATCCAGAAGAAGGAAAAGCATTTAAATTAGCATTGGAGCTTGCAAAAGAGGTTGATGCAGACATAGTAATGGCAAATGATCCAGATGCAGATAGATTAGGAGTTTACGTAAAAGATGTAAAAACTAATGAATATATACAATTTACAGGAAATATGACTGGAAACTTAATAGCAGAATATATTTTATCACAGAAAAAAAGTAGAGGAGAATTAAAGGTAAATAGTGCTGTTATCAAGACAATCGTTTCATCAAATTTAACTGATGCAATTTGTGAACATTATGGGGTTAAAATGTTTGAAACATTAACAGGATTTAAGAATATAGCTAAAATAATTAGAGGATTTGAGGAAAATAATAACAGCTATAATTGTTTATTCTCATATGAAGAAAGTTATGGTTGCATAATAGGAACACATGCAAGAGATAAAGACGGAATAGTTGCTGTAATGATGTTAAGCGAGATGACTGCATATTATAAAGAGCAAAATAAAACTTTATGGGATCAAATGAATGATATGTATAAAAAATATGGATATTATAAGGAGAAGAATTTTTCAATAGTTCATAAGGGAATAGAAGGCGCTGAAAAAATAAAATTAATGATGGAAGATATGAGAAATAATCCGCCAAAAAAATTGGGAAAATACAATGTATTATCTGTGGGAGATTACTTAACAGGCAAAATAAAAAATAATCAAACAGGAGAGGAAACTTCAACGGGAATGGCTAAATCAAATGTGCTATATTATTATTTAAACGACAATGCATGGTGTGCTGTAAGACCATCTGGAACAGAACCAAAAATTAAATTCTACATAGGTGTAAAAGGAGAAAGCGCAGAAGATGCTGACGAAAAGTTAGCAGAGATAGAAAAAGAATTTTCAAAATAGAAAATAGACGAAAACGGAGATTATAAAATTATAAAATCTCCGTTTTTGTTCTATATAAATTCAATTGATAAAAACATTATATTATATTATAATAAATTGAAAAAAGAAAAATTTGGGGAGGTTGAAATGGATAAAGATATATTTATTGAAGAAGAAAAAAAGTTGGCAGAGACAATATTTAGAATTGACGAGGAAGAAAAACAAATGGAAAGTAGATTATCAACCTCATATAATGTAAATGATATAGCAAAAGGATTTGTAATGCAAATGTATGCTAAAAAAATAAATGATATAAAAAAGATAAGGACAAAGCCTTATTTCGCAAGAATGGACTATAAAGAGAACAATAGAAAAAAAGAAAGTTTCTACATAGGTAAAATATCAATAATAGATAGTAAAACATTGGAACCAATTGTAGTTGATTGGAGAGCGCCAATTGCAAATTTGTATTATGAAGGAAGAATAGGAAAAGCAAGTTATAAGGTATTGGATGAAGAAATATTTGGAGAAATATTTTTAAAAAGACAATTTATAATAGAAGAAAGAAAACTTAAAAAGTATGTTGATATAGATGTTACGGGGAATGATGTATTATTAGAAAATGCACTTGAGGAAAAAGCAGATGATAGGTTGAAAAATATTGTTGCTACTATACAAGATGAACAGAACAAAATTATCAGGGCACCAATAAATAAACCATTAATTGTTCAAGGCGTTGCGGGTAGTCGGAAAAACGACTATTGCACTTCATAGAATAGCATATTTAATATACAATTATGAAAAGGAATTTAAACCAGAAGAATTTATGATAATTGCACCAAATAGGTTTTTCTTAGACTATATTTCTAGTATCCTACCAGATTTAGGGGTAAATGATGTTAAACAATATACTTTTGAGGATTTTGCATATGACGTAATAGGGAAAAAATTAAAAATTCCGGACAGCAATGAAAAACTAGTGCAGATAGTAGATAATATGATAGACGGAAAATATAAAGAAAAAATAGATATTGTGCTAAAAGAATCAAAGTTTAAGTCATCAATTGAATTTAAAATATATATTGACAGATACTTAAAAGAAGTTGAACAAAAATATATACCAAAAGAAAACTTTGAATATAACGGATATAACATTATGAACTATAAGGACATTAATGAATTGTTTTTAAAAACATATAGTAATTATAATTTTAAAAACCGAATAAATGAGATAGAAAAACATTTGGCAACAGAATTTAGAAAAAAATCTAAAGAAATTATAGAGAATTTAAAAAATCAAAGAACCAGAGCTATAGAAAATCTACAGGGAGAAAAGCGTATACAAGTATTCGAACAATATGCTAAAGAAATAGAAATGGTTGAAAAAAAGTATATGAAAATCATAAAAGAGTATTTGAATAAAATACAAAATAAAGATTGTATAGAGTATTATAAGGACTTTTTAGAAAATTATTTTATGCAATATACTTTCAACGACAATGCAGATGATGTATCACAATATTTAAAAGATACTACATTAGTAAATATAAAAAACAACGAGTTTGCATTTGAAGATTTAGCTCCACTCATGTATATTCAATATAAAACATTTGGTATAAAGGACAAATGCCAAATAAAGCATGTTGTAATAGACGAAGCTCAGGATTATGGGGAGTTTCAATTTGACGTGCTAAAAAGTATTTTAAAAAGCAATTCTATGACAATTTTGGGAGATATAGCTCAGGGGGTACATTTTTACAGAGGAATTGAAAATTGGAAAAGATTTATAGATGTTGAATTTAAAGACGTAAGTGTTACATATACTACATTGAAAAAAACTTATAGAACTACAAAAGAAATTATGAAAATTGCAAACAAAGTTATTAATAATCTTCCAGATTACGAAAAAGAATTTATTGTTTTGGGAGAGCCAGTCATAGACAGAAAAAACTCCGTTTATTGCAAGCATATAGAAGAAGGCTCACTAATAAAGAATATTAATGAAAGAATAATGGAACACAAAAAAAACGGTTACAAATCAATTGCCATAATAGGAAAAGACATAAAAGAGTGTAAAGAAATTGAAAAACAGATAAGTAAGATAAGAGAGGATGTAAAATTGATACAGGGAAAAGACTCAAAATATAATGCAGGAATATCAGTTGTTCCGTCATATCTAGCAAAAGGACTGGAATTTGACTGTGTAATAATTGCAAATGCCAATAATGAAAAATATAGTAATAATTCGTTAGATATTAAGTTATTATATGTTGCTATTACGAGGGCAATGAGCAAGTTAGACGTATTTTACACGAATGCAAAATCAAAAATACTTCCTTGCTAAATAAGAATTTCAACAAAATATATTTTATAATGCACCAAAATTTCAGCGTTTTTGGTCAGCTATCTAAAAAATAGTTACATCTATCAGCAAAACATGTAAAAGTATATTCAATAAAATCAAATTTTGTTATAATAATATCAAGGAGGCAGAAAATGAATATTAAAGTACGTACAAATATATCAAGTGAATTTCAAGATATTGAAATATATGGAGTGCTGCAAAACAACATATTCAATAAGTACACAGCAAATAGGAGTAACAACCATAAATGTACCGACATTAGAAAAGAAAGAAGCTGCAGGAATAGAGCAAAGTGGATTATTAGGAGAAAAAGAAGAACACAAGTAAAAATCAAATATATATTTTAACTAAAAATTTGGTATAGATTAAAATTCGCCGACTTTTTGCTACTTTTTTGAATAACATATAAAAATAGCAGGTTGTAAATGACTTGCTATTTTTGCGTTTTACTTTTTAAAAATGCTTGTCTTATAATGTTTCAAGCCTTTTTGCAATGAGATTTTATCGAAATTGTTTGGAACAACAATGTAGTAAAAGCTAATAATGTAAATGTGGAGAATGTTTTATTGACGAAAATTGGTGGAGAAAAAACCTGGCTCTATTTGAATTTTAGATGTATAATACTTTTATAAATATTTTGAACAGGGTATTTCCTGTTTGTTTAGAAGATTTAAATAGTGCAGATTTAAATCTTATTTTTTTAAGTCATTATTTGTTTATGACTTAAAAATTCGTTTAGGTAGTCTGCTTTTACCCAAAATTTTCTGCTTATTTTAATACTTGGAAAATGTTTTGAATGAAATAAGTTCAAACATTTTTCATTTCCTATGTGCAATAATTCACATACATCTTTTGTCGAGTAAAGCTTGATTTCTTGTAAATTTTGCATAAACTTTTCCTCCTCTCATTGACATTTTTTTAATACTAATATACCATATAAATATGATGTGTCAATTATTCAAAAGGATTTTAAGGATGCTATAAATTTTCTTTATAATTTAAATGGTAATGATGAATATAAAAATAATACGACACAATCTAAATTTATTGCTTCTATAATTAAACGAAAAACAAATTTATATAAATACATTAATAATACAAATATAATTAATTATACATATTCTGATAAAGCAGAAGATTATAAAAATTCTTCTTTTGATACAGTACTTTCTGATTTATCTTATGATATATCAATGCTTAAAGTATCTAATATTTATACTAGTAATGAGTTGGGAGATATACTTTTTATTGTACTGAGTCAGCTAATACAAAATAATGATACTATAAGAACGTGTCAAAATTGTGGTAGATATTTTATTCCTAATAAATTAAATGAAATTTACTGTGATTTTTTAAATAAAGATGGAACTACTTGTAGAGACAAGGGAGCGGGACAGACATATAAAAAGAATCTTCAAAATATACCTGGTTTATTGGAATATAGAAGAACATATAATAAAAAAGTTAATGCTATATCGAGAAATAAAGAAGATACAAAATTAAAAGAAAATTTTGATGAATGGAAAAAGTCAGCTCAAGCAGAAATAAAAAAATTCAAGCAAAACATTATAACTGATGAAGAATTATATAATTGGATGATTAAACATAAGTAAACCACCGATACATGTGAAATTCTTAAAGTACTTAAATAAGCCCGAATAGGAGATAAAAATGGAAAAAAATATAGAAATATATAATAAAAAAGAAAATTGCAATATAAAAGCAAAAGTATTTTTTAAAGACTTAATTAATAAAAGTAATAGCATTTTTATATTTTGCCATGGTTTTTGTAGTGGAAAAGGAAGTGACTCAATAAGAATAGTTGCTAATATGCTTTTAGAATGTGAAATCCCATCCATTTCATTTGACTTTCCCGGACATATAGATAGTATTCAAGGTACAGATAAGCTAAAAGTAGATGTGTGTATTTCATATATTAATTCTGTAGTTGAATATGTAAAAGAAGAATATGGAAATAGTATTAAGATATCTTTTTATGCTATTAGTTTTGGTGCATATATTTTGTTGAATAAGTTAATAGGAGATAATTCTTATTATGATAATATCGTACTAAGATCACCTGCATTTAATATGAAAAATATTTTGGTTAAATCATTATTAAAAGATTCTTTTGAACAATACAAAAGAATAGGAAAAGCTAAAGCTGGACATGGTGGTAAAATTGAAATTCCATATGCTTTTTATGAAGATTTAGTGAGTCATAATTTATATGATAATTACAAAGAAAAAAGAAAGATTTTAATAATTCAAGGTTCTCTAGATGATACTGCACCAATTGAAGACATTTATACATTTATTCAAAATAAACCAGAAATTGAACTTATAGAAATAAATAATATTAAACATCATATGGAGCCAGAAGAAATCTCTTTAATCACTGAAATAATGATAAAAAAATTAGATTTTAAAATGTGTCAATAATTTTTGGGACATTTTCAAAAATCATTGACACATTTATATTTGTTATTTGCATATTAGTCTTGTTATCATAAACATTCAAACTATTTTCGTTATATGAGTATGAATTTAAAATTATATAAATTTCAAAGAGTATTAACCAAATTCCTTTGATTAATACTATTTCAGACTTTTGCAATTTTATTGAGTTTCCTCAAAATTGCTATCGCATGGTCGAGGTGACTACTCTTATATCTTTTCAAAGTGCAGTAATATCAATATATTGAAACTTTGTGACTGCACTTTGACTGCATATATAAATTCCTATATTTTCATAAAACATTTTTCTTTTAAAAACTTTTTAATTTTTGTTTTATCTTTTCCCTCATAATAATTAATTAATAAATCTTTATATTCATCTGCTAATTCTGCTGGAATTACAATAATTCCTTTTCCCTTTGATATTAAATAATGATTTGCAAATATTATAGATGTTCTTTTATTTCCATCTATAAATATTTGTTTTTTCATAATATATAATAGAACTTCAATAGCTTTATCTATATCACTTATTTTTTTATTAAATATATCATCTAATTCTTCTTTCATTATGCTTTCTATTGGCAATTCAGGAGTCCATTTTGTTCCACCAATACTTACTCGAACAGTTCTAATTTTTCCTGCACTATAGTAAAATCCTTCTTGAACAAATTTATTTATTTCGCATAATAATGGAAAATTTGTGTCTAACAATATTACATTTTTATTTAATATAAATTCCCAAGCATGTTTCAAATTAATAATTTTCAAAACATCTTCTGAAGACACATTATTAATTTTTCCACCTTCTATAATACTTTCTGTATCTGCAAAAGTTGTTGCAATACCTTCTAAAATCGCTTGTTTATAAATAGTATCTACTAAATGTCTTTTAGCAAAATCTATATTTATTTCTACTTGTGGACTAAGTTCCTCATCAATATAATTAAATTGTTTTAATTGTTTTTCAATTTTCTTAATTTCTTTTTTTAATTCTTTTGCTTTAATACTATTATTCAATATTAAATTATATAAATTATCAGAATATTCTCCAACATATTTTGTAAGTAATATTCCATCTTCTCTGTAATGTACATATATATATTTATTAGAATTTTTTTCTCTAATCTCAACAGAGCCATATATCAAATCATTCAATTCTTTAGTTAATGTTTGTTTGCTTTGAAGAAGATTCATAATTTCATACTTTTCTTCCATAAGATCACTCCTTTATAAATGTGAAACTTTTTTAATATATAATTATGATTTTTGTTTCACATTTATATTATAACATAAAACTTAAGAAATGTGAAACATTTTTTAAAATACTTATAAATATTGTTTCACATTTTTAGAAATTTTATACAAAAAAATTCTATTATCTAATATTAGTACTATAAAAGTTTAACAAAAATGGTAGCCAAAAAAGTATACACAAAAAAGACTACCTTGAAATACAAAAAATGGTAGTATAAATTTGTTTTTCTTCATCAATATTGTATATTTTTACTATGTATTTTTTGCTACTACTATTAATAACAAATATATCATTTATTGTAGTAATTCCTAATTTACGAATATTTTTAATATTCATATTATAATTATCATTTATATTTATTAATTCATTCACTATCACCTTCTTGTATATCATCTATTTTCAGTTTATGTCCGTATCTTATACTATTTAACTCTTCTTTTATTCTAAAACATTTTTCTAGATTTATGTCATATGTATTTGCAATCATCAAAACATAATATAAAACATCTGATAATTCTTCTTCTATTGTACCTTTAATATTGCCATCTTCCATTCTCTGATTTTTTCTTATTACTTCTGCTAACTCTCCTACCTCCTCTATTAATTTTAAGAAATACCTTTGTGTATTTTTCAATTCTTCTGGTTTAGTTCTCTTGTACTTTTCTTCTAAGTACTTTTGCATTTTACCTACCGTTAAACTCATGAAATATACCTCCTCTATTTTATTAAAATTAATACAGTATATTTAGTATAAAATCTTGATGTATTATAACCATATTATTTTTGACATTACTATATATCAAATTCTATTTTATGTCAATTTTTTTAAAATTCGCAATTTATCATTTTAACCAATGCTTATTTTAATTAATATATTTTCTATGTGAATTTTTTACATTATTTTGGTTTACCATCGCATATTCCATTGTAGTATCGATTTTGATATGACCTAATAATTTTTGTACTTGCTCTATGGGAATACCTTTATCTATTGCCATAGTTGCCATTGTTCTTCTAAATTTATGAGGATGCACTTTATATTAGCTTCTTTTCCAAGATTTCTAATTAATATTTCTACACCAGATATTCCTAGTCTGTTATATGGTTTTATTAATGAGACAAATAGTGCCTCATTATCATCTGTTCTTGTTTCTAAATATTTAATTACAGACAATACAAACAGATAATGGATTTGAATTTACAAATAGATTAAGTTGGCAAGCATTTTTGAAAGATAAAAAAACAATGTTTGAAAACACATTAGAAGAATTAGGATTAGAATATAAAGTAATAAAGCCACATACACCAAAACAAAATGGAAGAGTAGAAAGAAGTCATAGAAAAGATCAAGAAAGATTTTACTATAAAAGAGTATTTTATAATTTAGAAGATTTAAGAAATCAAGGAAAAGAATGGACAAAAGAATATAATAATTTTCCTATGAGACCACTAGGATGGTTGAGCCCCAGGGAATTCATAAAAAAATATAAAAGTCAAGAAGAATCGTTATTTGCAATATAGGTGCTCAAAGTATTTATTTTAAATAATTTGTGACAAATGATTGATTAACCTACAATTATTATATAAAAAATTTTGTAAAAGATATTTACAGTTACTCGTAAAAATGATAAAATATACGAGAGAGAGTAAGGAGATGCATAAATATGGAAATCAAGGAATTGAAAAAATTTTTTAAAAATAGTAATGGATATATAACTACAAAAGAAATTGAAAGCATTGGTATTTCTAAAACTTTAATACCGGAACTTATAAATCAAAAAATATTGAGAAAAGTAGCTTACGGTATTTATATAGATAATAATTTAATAGAAGATGAATTTTATATACTTCAAAAAAGATTTTCTAATATTGTATTTTCATATAATACAGCTTGTTATTTGATGAATTTAAGTGATAGAGCACCATACAAAATAGATGTAACAACAATAAATCATAATAATATTAATGAAAACCTAAATATTTATTATGTTTCAAAAGAAAAATTCAATATTGGAATTACTGAAATAGAAAGTCCTTATAGTAATCCTATAAAGATATACAGTGCAGAACGTTGTATTTGTGATTTACTAAAAAATCCAAATGCAGTTGATTTAGAAGTATATAATAAAATAATAAACAACTACTTTAAACAAAAAAATAAAGATTTAACTACTTTAGAAGAATATTCAAAGATATTTAATGTTCAGGAAAAATTTGAACATATAATGGAGGTTCTAATTTAATGATTAATTATAATGAATTATTTGAAAAATCAAAAGAACTAGCAAATAAATCTGGATTAACACAACTTGAGTTATATCAAAGATTTATGTTTGAAAGAATATTAGAAAGAATATCTGTATCAAAATATAATAGCAATTTTATTTTAAAAGGTGGATTACTTCTTTCTGCTATGCTTGGTATTGAAAGTAGAAGTACAAGAGATATGGATATTTCAATAAAAGGAATTAATGTATCGAAAGAAAAAATGTTAAATGTCCTTAATGAAATATTATCAATAGATGTCAATGATAAAGTTAAATTTAAAGTAGTGGATATTTCTGACATTAGAGAAGATGATGAATATGGTGGAAATAAATATCATTTAGTTGGAAAACTTGAAAATTTAAAAGTTGCTTTAGAGATTGATATTTCAACAGGAGATGAAATCACTCCAAGAGAATTGAATTATGAATATCATTCTTTATTTGAAAACAAGAAAATTTATGTTGATTCTTATAACATAGAAACGATTTTAGCAGAAAAAATAGAAACTATTTTAAGAAGAGGAAAATATAATGCGAGAATGAAAGATTATTATGATATATATTTCTTTTTGAACAAATTAAATGCTGAAATTAATATAGATATTCTTAGACAAGCATTAGAAAATACAATAATGCAAAGGGATTCTTTTGAGTACATGAAAGATTATAATAAGATATTAGATGAACTTCTAACAAATGATAGAATACATAAAAATTGGAATAGTTATAGAAGTAAAACGAAATATGCCGAAAATATAGATTTTGATGATATAATAAGCATACTAATAGCATTTTTGAATGATAAAACAAAGGAAAAAATTAAAATATAATAGACAATTATTTTTTTAAATCCTGTAAAATGTCAATGATTTTTGAATATTCGTATAATTTTAATATTCAATAGTCATAAATTTTTGAACCGTCAATATCTAACTATACGAAAAGATAAAAATGTTGGAACTGGAATAATTGTGCTAGACATAATTAATTCTGACAATGGCGACAAAAAAGGATTAATCATGTTGAATCATTAAAGAAAAAAGAAAATGATATTCAACAAAAAAAGATAGCTTGATAAAATAAAAACACATCAGATTATGAACAAATATTAGTTCTACTAGGTTGTTTTTTTCTACTTTTATGGTATATATATTTTGAAGTATTTTAAATTATAAATGGAGGTATAAGAATGTTAATAAGAAAAGATAATGAGATTGAAATATGGACAGATACAGTACCAAAAGGAACAGGAAAGGAGTGCTTGATTATTGCACTTTTAGGAGCAATTTTCTTCTTATTTTTTTTATTAATAATGAATGTTGATTTTTCAATTATAGAAACATACTACCTTTTGATTATGTTGCTTTCTCCTTGTATATTAATTTTTATTTGTGGATGTATTTTTATAACAAAGGAAAATAATAAAAAATTAATTGCGAAAGTTAATGATAAGTATGTCATATTATATAAGAAAAATAATGAAAAACAAATAAATATAGAACAAATAACGAAAATTAACAAAGTATCATCATCATTAGGTTCTTTTATTATAATATTTTATAAAAATGAAAATAAAGAAGAAAAGTACTCTTTTGAGGTAAGTTGTGCAAACAAGAATTTGTTAGCAATAGCAATACATGAATATAATAATAAAATAATTGTTAATTAGCAGGGTGATAGTTATTTAATATATACAATTCATAATAGGAGTAATTTATACAATGGAAGATAATTTTAATATAATGTATAATGAAGTATATTATTTTTTGCAAATATTAGGTGATAAATATATAAATAAAATTCCAAAAGATTTATATAATTTTATAAAAAATCAACAAGTAAGTGAATATAAACTTAAAGTATAAATTGATAATAAGTGTCGAAATAGTAAATGAAATAAGATATTAACCAATAGGCTAATATCTTATTTTGTTAAAAACATCATATGCATATTTTACAGCAGATACAAAAGTATCTTCAAGCATTTGAGTTTGAGAATATATAAAAGCATCAATTATTTGTTCTAGTTTTTCTGTGTCATTTTTATGGGTTGACAAATATTCTTTTTCATAATGAACAGCTTTGCTAAATAATTTTTTACACTTTTGACTTTGCTGAATTTTATTTTGAAAGTATTCTTTGTATATAGTTCTTAATTTACTTTCCTCCATAAATAAATTCACCTCACTTTTATTGTGTGTGATAATAACTCTGCTTTATATATTAATCAAGTCTTTCTTTAAAAATTATTAAAGTAATTGATTTTACTGGATAAATAAGGGCTTGTGAGGTAAAAATTTTTGAATGCAATTTTTGCATTCAAATGTTAAAGGCTGAATGTAATTTTGAATGCAATAACACGAATATAGACGAAGTTTGAAAAAGTTTGAGAAATAAAAAAAGGCTTTAAATAGCCTTAAATATAAAAAATAGAGACTGTAAAAGTCTCTATTTTTGGTCGAGGTGACAGGGATCGAACCTGCGACCTCATGGTCCCAAACCACGCGCGCTACCAACTGCGCTACACCTCGAAATTCAAACTACTAATATAATATAGCACAGAAAAACACTTTTGGCAATACTTTAGCAAAAAAAAAGATAAATTTTAATAGAAATATATTATTATTAAGAAAATATTTTGAATTATATAGAGTTTATGTAGAGATATTTTAGGTATATTACTTAAATAAATACGATAAAAAAAGCATTTAAGTTGTCAGCTTAAATGCTTTTAAAAAAATATAAGGTTTAACGGAATCCACCGCCGCCTCCTCCGCCACCGAAGGAACCGCCGCCTCCTCCGCCAGAAGAAAATCCTCCTCCGCCACCAGAATAGCTTTCTGCTCTCATTCTTGCGGTATTTGCAGCAGTTATTCCAGAGTTTACATATGAATATATAAACAAAAAGTCATTGTAAGAGTTGAAACTAGAATGTTCTATAATTTCAGGATATAAATCCTTAAATTGTTTAGCTACTTTTTGTGCAATACCAAGCATCTGTGCATATATTAGATATTCTTCAAATAAATGAACTTCTATGGCTTCCCTGTCAGATATAAGAGTATAGTCATTCAAATATCTTTTAAAGCCGGCAAGTTGAATAGCTTGTTCTTTTAACTTATCACTTGCATTATATTCTTTACGTGAAAGAAGATTAAATGACTTAACAGTATCTATAGATATAAGCCTTTCATTAATACATCTTTTCTCTTCATCTGATGTAATATCGTCAAAAACATTAAAAATTGTTGAATAGTTGTTGCTACACCAATTTTTAAATTCCTTCCTTTCTAAAATACCATCTTTGCTGGCTTTATACATTATATTAAATATTTTTTTTTCGTGTTTATTAGAAAAAGTGTGTCCTAAAGTATTAAAAATTATAACAGAATCCTCTTTTTTTATAATTGTGCCAACATTTCGCTTTTCCACCTTAACTAAACCACTTTTTATCCATCTTAAGATAAACGCACCTAATATATCGGTTCGATTTCTAAAAAGTTTAAATTTATTAGCGACATAATAGGCTCTGAATATATCTTCGTCACATGGGATATCTCTATAATATGGTGCCTCTTTTTTTTCTTCTTTAGACAGTTTAAAATTATATCTAGTAGTTTCACCATAAATAAGAAGTCCAATTATAATAAAAATAATAACAAAAAAGCATATCAAGAATATTGGTAAAAATACATCTTTAAAAAAGTTAGTTGAGTAATTGTTAGAAGAGCTATCGTAAGCAGTACTACCTTCTTTTGACATATCGTAATAATATTCAAAATCATTATCTATAATATTGGTAGAATCGAAAGATCCTAATGGAAATTTAACTAATATTGTCATATACTCATATTTTTCTAATGGACCATCTGACTGCATTTCTATATAGCCATCATATACATAAGCAGTGCCACCATAATTACCATATCCCCAAACATCAACAGTATCAGGAATATCAAAATCAGCATAAATTTTAATATAAGTTTTATCAATCCTGTTAGAAAAGTCGTGAGGAATTAAAGTCCAATAAACCATTTGAGCATCAGACAAAGTAGAGACAAAATTTGTAATAGTATAATTGACTGTATAAGTATGAGAACCATAATCACTAATTCCCCAACATAATTCAACTCCATTATCAATATAATTAATACCACATTTATAAGCTTTATCTGAAAAATCTGCACTAGTATCCCAATTAGAAATGGTAGAGTAATAGTCTGAGCCTTCTTTTACAGATAGGTTTATAATTTGTGAATTACCTAAGTTATAATAAGGATGATATACCTCTGTGCCACTATCAGAATAACAATTCCAAGTCTCAGTTATATTAGCATCACCATTTTTATCTATGTAAATGTCCATAGAAATAGAATTGATAGAATTTGCTTTTACACATTTATTTAAACTAATAGTAAAAAGAAAAATGAGCCCAAGCAAAAAACATTTAAAAAATTTTCGCATAAAGTTCCCTCCTTAATAAAATATATTATTTCACAAATTAAAATAATAATCAATACCAGTATTGTTTTTTTAAGATATATATGCTATACTAATTAAAGTTAAAATTTATGCACCAGTAGCTTAGCTGGATAGAGCACTCGGCTACGAACCGAGAGGTCGGGGATTCGAATTCCTCCTGGTGCACCACAATACACTTGATAGCAAGTGTATTTTTTTTGAAATTTACAAGGGAGACAAAAAAAGCATAGAATAGACAAATGTTAACTAAAAGTGACAAAATTCCAACATTAGTTGCTTGAAATAAGAATTGACAAATAGTATAATTGAATTAGTCACAAGAGAATAAACACAATATAAATAAAAAATAGGGGGATTTATAGAAATGAAACTTGAAGAAAAAATAATTAAATTAAGAAAGAGAAATGCATGGTCACAAGAGGAATTAGCAGAGAAACTTGATGTGACAAGACAAACAGTTTCAAAATGGGAATTAGGACAAACAACTCCGGATGCAGACAAATTAACTAAAATGGCAACAATATTTAATGTAACAGCTAACGACTTGCTAGACGAAAATACAGAGCCAGCTGAGAAAGAATCTAAAGTTAATAATAATGGAAGACCAACGAAAATAATTATAATAGTAATTATATTAATATTTGTTATCCTTGGAATAGGTGCAATAACCATTAACAAAGTATTAAATAAATTTGAGAAAGTATCCAATCAGATAGTACCAAACTCTATAGTAGAATTATTTGAACAATATTCTTTTTCAGATATATTTGGTATGATATTTGGAAAATTTCAAGAAACAGAAAAAGAATATAACGTAGATTCTTTTAACAGTAAATTTAAAACATTATATTATGGTAGTACTGATGGATTTTTCATGAATAATTTTTTGGATACAGTTATTAAATCAAATGAAGAAAATCCTGAGCATATTATAACGGTAAACTTTGCAGATACAGAAACAAATGATGCCAGTGAACTTAGAAAGATGAAAAAGAAGTTTTCTAAAGGAACAACTTATGAAATTATTTATGAATATGATGAAAATGGACTAATTAATAAGGCCATAATTGAAAAATAAGGGGGAATAAATATGGATACAATAATATTGATGACACTTGTTGTAATTGCAATTTTAATTATTTTAATTATAAAAGAATATAATAAAATTATTAAATTACAAAACAAAGTAAAAAGTTCTGAATCTGGAATAGATATTTATTTAAACCAAAGATTCGATTTAATACCAAATTTAGTAGAATGTGTAAAAGGATATGCAAAACACGAAAAACAGCTTCTAGAAAATATTACAAAACAAAGAACAGAATATGCAAAAAATCAAAATTTGAAAAAAGCAGGAGAATTAAACAAGAGCTTAAATAAAGTAATTGCAATAGCAGAAAATTATCCAGAATTAAAAGCAAGCGAACAATTTATAAGTTTACAAAATAATCTGGTAAAAATGGAAAGTCAATTACAAGCAGCTAGAAGAATATATAATACAGATGTACAAAGATATAACTCAGCAATTCAAACTGTTCCTAGCAATATAGTTGCAGGTATATTTGGATTTAAAGAAAAAGAATTTTTCCAGATAGAAGAATATAAAAAAGAAAATATTAAAATAGATGGAGAAAATATGTAATGAAATATAAAAATTTTGATGATTTCTTTTCAAGCATAGATATAAACAAAAATGAAATGATAGATAATTGGGAAAATTTGAAAAAGAGAAAGAAAAAAATAACAATAATCACAACAATTGTAATGATAACAATTATTTTGAGTTTATTTTATTTAATATGTTATAATACAAAACTAATACGTTTAATAATACCAATGTTTATTTTATTTGTAATAATAATAACCAAATTAATAAATACAGAGTCAAAAATTTCAAAAGAGATTATAAAATCTAATCAAAAATATAAAGAAAAAATAATAGAAAAAATGTTGCAAAATTTCATTGATGAATTAGATTATATTCCATTGAAAGAAATGCCAAGTGATATTTTTGATGAGGCGAATTATGGAGGCTACTATAATAGTTATGTATCAGATGATTATTTTGAGGGAAAAATAAATAATCAAAATATAAAAATGGCAGACTTGTTGGTACAAAGAATTACAGTGGAGAAGGACAAAGACGGAAATGAAGAGAAAAAAGTTATGACTATATTTGGAGGACTTTTTGGAAAAATAGAACTTGAAAAATCAATTAATTCTAATTTGAATATTACTAGAGATTATTCATCATCAATTAAAAAAACACAAAAGTTAGAAATGGATTCATATGGATTTGAAAAAATATTCAATGTATATACAGATAATAACATAATTGCTATGCAACTGTTAACATCTGATATACAGGAAGGTTTATTAGATATTTATAATAAATATAAAATTGATTTTCATATAATTATTAAACAAAACAAAATGTATGTGCTATTTGATACGGAAAGCATGTTTGAAGTTTTTTCAACAAAAGATAATCCAAGTGAAGTCTTAAAGAAATATTTTGAAATAATGACGTTTATATATATTCTAATAGAAAAAATACTTAAAACAATAGAAAGCACGCAAATATAAGAAAGCTTTACTTAGCCTTACGGAAGAAGAGATTAAACTAGTAACAATTGGTAAAATTTTTTGCTCGATTATTATTGACTTTATTCGACCCTTGATATATAGTAATAATTAAAGAAAAAACAATCGAAAGAAGAGGAAATATGAAAAAATTATTAAAAGTATTACTTATTATAATATTAATATTAGCCCTAGTAGCCGTAGGAGCGGGAGTATATATAGTAAACAAAATAAAAAAATTAAATTATGTGCCAATACAACCACACGAAATAGAAGTAACAGAAGGAATAAAAGAAAACTTAGTAGAATATAGGAATATAGCACTATTTGGAATAGATACAGCAGGAACATATGAAGGAAGTAGATCAGACTGTATAATAATAGCAAGTATAAATCAAAAAAATAAGGAAATAAAACTAGTATCTGTATATAGAGATACATATTTAGACATACCAAACCATGGATTAGACAAAGTAAACCATGCATATGCCTACGGAGGTCCAGCTTTGTCAATGAGTACATTAAATACAAATTTAGATTTGAATATAACAGAGTTTGCTACCGTAAACTTTACATCAACGCAAGAAATAATAGACGAAATTGGTGGTATAAAATTAACAGTAACAGATGCAGAGGCAACACAAATTCCTGGAATAGTAGAAGGTGGAACATATGAACTAACAGGAGCACAAGCGCTGGCATTTGCAAGAATAAGAAAAATAGACAATGATTATGCAAGAACAGAAAGAATGAGAAAAGTGCTTACAGCAGCATTTGAAAAAGCAAAAACAATGAGCATATTAGAACTAAATACATTAGCAGATAAATTATTACCACTTATATATACAAATATAGAGACAAAAGAAATACTTTCTTTAATACCAACTGTAGCTTCATACAAAATAGTAGAAAGTAAAGGCTGGCCATATAAAACACAGGGAATAACATTAAATGGAGTATGGTATGGACCACCAATAACATTAGAAGAGAATGTTGTAAAATTACATGAAGAACTATTTTCAGAAAAAGAATATAAAGTAACAAATAAATTAAAAGAAATAAGCGAGAAGATAATACAAAAAACGGGGTATAGGTAAAAAGAGCAAGACAAATAGGGGGGAAACAATGAAATTATTAAAAAAGTATAGAGCAATGGTTTTATACATAATAGATATAATCATAATTAATTCTTCATACATTATTAGTAGTTGCTTAATAAAAGGAAACCCAACGACAAATTTGCAATACTTAAATATGTTTTACAATACAGTAGTAGTTTCTTTATTTGTGTATCTAATTACTTTTAATCTACTAGATGTATACAGAAATATAACTAGATTCGAAAACGGATTTGATTATATAAAATATATTAGTATGTCTATACTTTCTGGAGCAATATTAGTGCTAGTAAAATTTTTGTTTAAAGCCCCATTAATAGGCTATAGAGAAATAGTGCTTGCAACAATATTAACAGCTGTAATGGTAGTTTCATATAGAGTTATTATAAGATTTACATTAAATGAATTACATCCAGTAAAAAATGAACAAGTAGAAAGAAAAAATATACTTATTATAGGAGCAGGAGAAGCATCAAGTGAAATGATAAAAACTATAAAGAACACTATGAGATGTCACTATAATATAGTAGGACTAATAGATGATAATCCAAACAAAATGAATTATGCAATTTCAGGAATAAAAATATTAGGAAATAGATATGACATAGCAAATATATGCAGACAAAATAATATAGATATAATCTTTTTTTCAATAAGCAATATTGATAGCAAAAACAAAAAAGAAATATTAAATATATGTCAAGAAACAGGAGTAAAAATTAGAGTATTACCAAGTGTGTCTGATATAATAAAAAATAAAAACTTACTACAGAATTTAAGAGATATAGAAATAGAAGACCTATTAGGCAGAGAACCCATAACATTATCAAATGACAATATAGAAGAATTGATAAAAGGACAAACTATACTAGTAACAGGTGGTGGAGGCTCAATAGGTTCAGAATTATGCAGGCAAATAGCCAAATTTAATCCAAGCAAATTAATAATTTTTGATATATACGAAAATAATTTATACAATATAGAAATGGAATTAAAGCAAAATCATTATGATGAGAAATTTGAAATTGATGCAATAGTAGGAAGCGTAAGAGATAAGCAAAAACTTGAGCAAGTTTTTAAACAATATAACCCATATTTAGTATTTCATGCGGCTGCACACAAGCACGTTCCATTGATGGAAGTAAGTCCATTAGAGGCAATAAAAAACAATGTTTTTGGTACATATAATATGGCAAATTGTGCAGACAAATACAATGTAAAAAGATTTGTATTAATTTCAACAGACAAAGCTGTAAATCCAACAAATATAATGGGTGCTACAAAAAGAATGTGCGAAATGATTATACAAGCATTTAATAAAAAAAGCAAAACAGAATTTGCAGCAGTTAGATTTGGAAACGTGTTGGGAAGTAATGGCTCAGTATTACCGTTATTTAAGAAACAAATAGCGAACGGTGGCCCTGTAACAGTAACGCACAGGGATATAACAAGATTTTTTATGACAATACCAGAGGCTGTAAGCCTAGTGCTACAGGCAATGAGCTATGCAAAAGGCGGAGAAGTTTTCGTATTGGATATGGGAGAACCAGTAAAAATTTATGATTTAGCAGTTAGTTTAATAAAATTATCTGGACTAGAGCCAAATGTGGATATAGAAATAAAAATTACAGGGTTGAGGCCAGGAGAGAAATTATATGAAGAATTATTAATGTCAGAGGAAGGACTTACAAAAACATCACACGATAAAATATTTATTGGACAACCATCAAGCATAACTTATGAACAATTGTTAATAAAATTAGAAAAATTGAAAGAAATAATACAAGATGAAAGTATAAGTATAGGCAAAATAAAAAGCACAATGAAACAAGTAGTGCCAACATACAAAGAACCAGAAGAAGTTAACAAAAAAATGAAAGAAAATATAAATGTAGCTGTATAACATATATAGTTATTATAAATTACAAAAGAGGGGACGATGACCAATATGAGTAAAAAAATATTATTAGCTTCACCACATATGTCAGATGAAGGTTATGAACAGCAATTTATAAAAGAAGCATTTGACACAAATTGGATAGCACCATTAGGGGAAAATGTAAACAAATTTGAAGAAGAAATTGCAAATTATGTTGGAGTAAAAACTGGGGCAGCACTATCAGCAGGATCTGCGGCAATACACTTAGGATTAAAAGCATTAAATGTAAAGCAAGGAGACATTGTATTTTGCTCATCATTAACATTTTCGGCAACATGTAACCCAATAATATACCAAAATGCTACACCAGTATTTATAGATAGCGAATATGAAACATGGAATATGGACCCATTGGCTTTGGAAAAAGCATTTGAAAAATATCCAAATCCAAAAGCTGTAATTGTAGTACATTTATACGGCACACCAGCTAAAATGGATGAAATAATAAAAATTTGTAAAAAACATAATGTGCCTTTAATTGAAGATGCAGCAGAAAGTTTAGGCTCAATATATAATGGTCAACAAACTGGAACTTTTGGAGAATATGGGGTATTTTCATTTAATGGAAATAAAATAATAACAACAAGTGGTGGCGGAATGCTGGTTTCTAACAATGAAGATGGAATAAAAAAGGTTAGATTTTGGGCAACACAAAGCAAAGAGCCAGTGAGACACTATGAACATAAAGAAATTGGTTATAACTACAGAATGAGCAATATTTGTGCAGGAATTGGTAGAGGTCAACTAAAGGTTTTAGATAAAAGAATAGAGAAGAAAACTGGAATATACAATAAATATAAAAATGAATTAGAAAAAGTAAAAGAAATAAAAATGCAACCAATACCAAAAAATACAATGCCAAATCATTGGCTATCTGTAATGACAATTGACAAAGACTCAAAAGTTAAGCCACTAAATATAATGGAAACACTAGAAAAGGAAAATATTGACTCAAGACCAGTATGGAAGCCAATGCATTTACAACCAGTATTTAAAGAATATGACTTTATAACAGCAAAAAATGATGGAACATCAGTATCGGAGGACTTATTTAACAGAGGAGTATGTTTACCATCAGATACCAAGATGACAGAAGAAGAGCAAGAAAGAGTAATAGATATAATAAAAAAGTGCTTTGAATAGTGTTAGTAGATAGGGTCATTAAAACCAAAAGGGGAGAACATAATGTACGCAAAATACATAAAACGAATATTAGACTTAATATTAAGTCTAATGGCATTAATAGTATTAATGCCATTAATGATAATTATTGGAATATTAGTAAGAATAAACCTAGGAAGTCCTATAATATTCAAACAAAAAAGACCAGGGAAAAACGAAAAAATATTTACACTGTACAAATTTAGAACAATGACAGATAAAAGAGATATAGATGGAAACCTATTACCGGACGAGTATAGACTAACAAAATTTGGAAAATTCTTAAGAAGCACAAGCTTAGACGAGCTACCAGAACTAATAAATATAATAAAAGGAGATATGGCAATAGTAGGACCAAGACCATTGTTAGTAGAATATTTGCCATACTATACAGAAGAAGAAAAACATAGGCATGATGTAAGACCAGGACTAACAGGGCTAGCACAAGTAAATGGGAGAAATGCAATAAGTTGGGAAGAAAAACTAAAATATGATACTGAATATATAAAGAAAATTTCTTTCTATAGTGACTTGAAAATAATATTTAAAACAATAAAGAAGACAATAAAAAGGGAAGACATACTTATGGGCAATGAATTTGTTGTAGGAAAATTCATTGATCAAAGAAAAAATAAAAAAGAAAGGGCTTTTAAATAAATGTATATAAATGAAGATCATATTTTAATTAGAGACTTTAAAGAAAATGATATTAAAAACAAAATCGAATGGATTAACGATCCGAGGAATAATACTTTTCTACATTATGATATTCCTTTGAATTATAAAGATACTTTAAATTGGTACAAAACCAAAGATAAGTCGAAAAGAATTGATTGTATCATTGAGTACGATTCGATTCCAGTTGGACTAATTGGACTATTACAGATTGATAGAATAAATATGAAAGCAGAATTATATATAACAATAGGTAATGCAGATTATAAACGTAGAGGAATTGCATTTAAGTCCATAAATTTAGTCTTGAAATATGGATTTAGTGAACTGAATTTAAATAAGGTATACCTAAATGTGGACGCCGAAAATACAGCGGCATGCAGATTATATGAAAAAGTTGGACTTGAACAAGAAGGATTTTTTGTTCAAGATTTGTTGCATAATAATAAACTAATAGATAGAAAAAGATATGCAATTATCAGACAGAATTTTAGTGAGAGGAATTTATAAATGAATATATTAATATTAAGTGCAGGAACAAGAAATAAAATTATACAATATTTCAAAAAAGAATTTAAAAATATTGGCAGAGTTCTAGCAACTGATATGAGTGAATTAGCACCAGCAATATATGAAGCTGACAAATATTATATAATGCCAAGGATTGACGACCCTACATATATAGAGAAATTAATCGAAGTTTGTAAGAAAGAAGATATTAACTGTTTATTTTCCTTAATAGATCCAGAATTAAGCTTAATTGCAAAAAACAGAGAAAAATTTTTAGCGGTAGGAGTAACACCATTAATTTCGAATTTTGATGCGGTTGAATTAGCTTTTGATAAGTATAAGATGTATCAATATTTAGAGAACAATGGGTATAAAACTGCAAGAAGCTACATAGATAAAGAAGAATTTTATAAGGATTTGAATGAAGACAAAATTAGTTTCCCAGTGTTTGTTAAACCAATTAGAGGAAGTGCGAGTATCAATATATCAAAAGTAAATTCAAAAGAAGAAATTGACTTATTATTTAATTTATATGATAATCTAATGATACAAGAATTCCTTGATGGGCAAGAAATAGGAGCAGATGTCTATATAGACCCAGCTTCCCAAAAGACAATTTCAATTTTTACCAAAGAAAAAATAAAAATGAGAGCAGGAGAAACTGACAAGGCAAGGTCATTTAAAGACGAAAAATTATTTACATTAATAAGCGGATTAGTAGAAAAAATTGGTTATAGATATATGATTGATATGGATATATTTAGAGTAGAGGGAGAATATTATGTATCCGAAATTAATCCGAGATTTGGTGGAGGTTATCCTCATGCTTATGAAAGTGGTGTAAATTTCCCCAAAATGATAATAAATTCATTAAATAAGATTGAAAATAGCAATCAAATTGGAAATTATGATGAAGATGTTTATATGATGAAATATAATGAAATAAAGATTTTGAAATAAGGAAGAAACAAATGGATAGTCTAATTAGAAAATATGTGTTTTGGATGCTAGATTTTTTGAATGGAAGCAATATAAGGCATAATTTAAAAAGTATTGAGAATGTAATTGATAAAAAAAATATCAACGAAAAACAGCTCGAAGAAATTCTAATGTATACGGCTAAAGAATCAGAATATTATAAAAACATAGATCCTACTAATTTGAATAATTTTCCAGTAGTTAACAAGTCAATACTTCAAAGAGAATATGACAAGATTTTAATAGGCTCAAAAAATGAAAGAGGATTGCATTGGACTTGCACCAGTGCCTCAACGGGAATTCCACTAAAATTACCACAAAACAAGGAAAAAAGAATTAGAACTAAAGCGGATTTGATATATTTTAATAAAAAAGCTGGTTGAAATATAGGAGACAAGTATGTATTTATTCGCCCTTGGGTAAATTTATATAAAATGTCGAAGTTAAGAATTATTGCACAGAATTTTGTTATTTTTGACACTAACAAGTAGCAACTTAGACGATCCGTTATATAACTTTAAATTTAAATTTACTCAAAATACAAAATCGGAATTCTGGATAGGCAAAAAAGTGTGGAATAAAAATATTTATAATAAATTATGTGAGAAAAAAGAAGTAGATAAAAATGTAGACTTTTTTCCAGCATATAGAAAGGTGATGTAAATGAAACACAAAAAGAATATTTTGTTCTTAAGCTTGTCAAATAATACAAATATAGAAGATGATGAGTCGATATATGGTAGCGTTATTGGATATCTAGTTAAAAACGATTACAAAGTATATACGATTAGCCCAATAGAACGTAGATTTAAAGAAAAAACCTCTATACATAAAAAGGGCAATTATGTAGTATTAAAAGTCAGAACAGGCAATATTCAGAAGACCAACATCATAGAAAAAGGAGTATCAACGCTTTTAATCGAACACAAATTCATTTATGCAATAAAAAAATATCTGAAAAATATAAAATTTGATATGGTTTTATATAGTACACCTCCAATAACTTTTTCTAACGTTGTGAAGTTTATTAAAAAAAGAGATAATGCAGTAACATATTTGATGTTAAAAGACATATTTCCTCAAAATGCTGTCGACATAAAATTACTCTCTAAAAGAAACCCTATATATTATTTTTTCAGAAAAAAAGAGAAAGAGTTGTATACTATATCCGATAAGATAGGTTGCATGTCAGAGAAGAATATTAACTATGTATTAGATAATAATTCGTATTTAGAGAAAGACAAAATTGAATTATTTCCAAATACAATCACACCATGTGATGCAAAAAAACGTAACATTGATTTGAACATCGAGTATAGAAAAAAATATAATATTCCTATTGATTCAAGGGTATTTATTTATGGTGGAAATCTTGGAAAACCACAGGGAATAGAATTTGTTATTGAATGTTTAGAGAGTGCAAAGAAATATAGTAATGTCTACTTTGTGATATGTGGCAGGGGGACGGAGTTTTATAAGGTTGAAAAATATATGAAAAAAAATAATCCCCGAAATTTACTTCTGTTAAATGGTCTTGAGAAAGAAGAATATAGTAGATTTCTTAATATTGGTGATATAGGATTAATTTTTTTAGATTCGAAATTTACTATTCCAAATTTTCCATCTAGAACATTATCTTATATGCAAAAGGGAATTCCAATTTTAGCATGTGTTGATAAGAATACAGATATTGGAAGTATTGTGGAAAAGAATGGATTTGGTTGGTCATGTTTAAGTGACGATGTCACTTACTTCGAAAAAAAAATGAAAGAAATAAACTTATTGGATAATAATGAAATAGAAATGATGGGGAAAAAGGGATATGAATTTTTATTAAAAAATTATAATAGTAAAAATGCATTTAAGCGATTAGAGGAAGTGATAAAAAATGAAAGCTAAAAAGATTTTAATAATATCCCATAATCCTATCTCATTAAAACAAAATAATGGAAAAACTTTAAAATCTTTTTTGAATGATATTCCACCACAAAACATTGCGCAGATTTATATAAATGGTGATTATATAGATTATGACTCTTGTAATATTTTTTTTAAAATTAATGAATTAGGTATAATAAAAAAGTCTTTTATAAAGAAAACTAATATTGGTTCTGTTTATGAAAATAAGGGAACAGATATAAAAATAAATTATGCAAATAATAAAAAAAATAATTTAATAAACAATAAAAGTATTGGGATTAGAAATACTGCTAGAAACTTGTCAAAGAGACCATTTGTTGAGATTATAAGAAGTTTTTTTTGGAAAAGAGCAAAGCCGATTGATGATGTTCTATTAAGAAAATTTCTAGATGATTTTAATCCTGACGTAATTTTGTATCAAACAAGTAATATCGCAGGCTATTCAGATTTCGTTTTAAATGTGAAGAAATATACTAACTCGGAATTGGTATTAACTATTACGGACGATTATCTAACACGAAAATACAATTTTTCAATATTTGATTATTATCGTACTAGAGAACTCAATAAAAAATATGAAGAGTGCATAAAAGAATCTAAAGCAGTATTTGTAATTGGTAATAAAATGATGGAAGAATATAGAAAAAAATTTCCGGAGGGGAAATATTATATTGCCATGAATACATATGATAAAACTATTTCGTCCAAAGAATATAAACCTAAAAAAAATCGTTTTCAAATTTTGTTTGCTGGAAATCTTGGACTATCAAGATGGAAAACACTTGTTTCTCTAGGAAAAGTATTGGACTCGATAAGTACTGACTTTAGCATAGAACTGAAAATTTGTTCCCTTAGTAACATTGACTGCAAAATAAAAAGAAGTTTTGAGAAGATTAGATGTATAAATTTCATTGGTGCACTGGATGGTGACGAATTAAGAAAAGAAAAGGAAAACTCTGATATGTTACTTCATGTTGAATCTTTTAATAAAAAAGATAAAATTGTGACTAGGTTATCAATTTCTACAAAAATATATGAATATATAAATTCAAATCGTTGCATTTTGGCTATTGGACCGTCGGATGTTGCTTCGATAGAATATATAAAGGATAATAATTTGGGTTATGTCTTATGCAGTAAAAAATATAATGAATGGTCAGCTGGACTTAAAAATATAATTGGAAATACTAATTTATTATATAAATATATAGATAATTGCCGAAAATTTTCAGTGCAACATCATGACTCAAAAAAAAATATAAAAAAAATTCAAAACATTATTATTGGAGATGGTGAGCTTGAAAAAAAATAAGGCAAATATTAGGATTCTAATTATATTCTATATTTCGTTTAATTTATTTACGCTATTTTTATTTGATTTTGGTCCAACGAAATACGAAGTGAATAATTCCTTTCAGCTTCATGTACTTATATACAGTTATATATTTTCATATGTTTTGGGTTTAGCAAGCTTTAAAGGAAAAGTGCAAGAAAACAGTAATGAGATACAAAGATATAATGACCAAAAAATGCTAAAAAGATTGAATAAAGGAATATACATAAACTTGATTTTATTTGTTATATTTGCTATTAATTCAAATGGATGTAAAACAATTAGTGCATTTTTATTTAGGATAGTAAATGGAATAAAGAACCCATCTTTATTGTACTATGATAAAATCTTAGACAATTTGTCTTCAAATCAATTTATTAGCCTATTATCGTATTTATTATACCCGTATATGCTTTATATTCTTTTAGGTTCAATATATAATTTTAAAAAAATTAAACTAACGTCTAAGTTCATTGTGGTTTTTACAGTTATTATTGAATTATTGAAGTGGTTTGGAGTTGGAACTAATAAGGGAATATTCGATATTTTAATCTTGGCTATTTCACTATTTTTAATATATAGAATAAAAAGAGATAGTTACAGTGAAGAAAAGACTAAGATAAAACTTAAGTATAAACTAATGATTATAATAGGATTTATGCTATGTTTTGGGCTTTTTAATTATTTTATCAGTAGCCGATTAAATGAAACAAACTTGTCTTTCAATAGTAGTATGTATAATGGATATAAACATTTTTCGGGATATTTGACAAATGGCTATAAAGGTATGGACTATACACTTTCATTGAACTGGGAGCCAACATTTGGATTTGGCTCATCTATGTTCTTATCTACGCAGATGGACAAATATATAAAAACTAATATATTTGAACATACTTATCAGAAAAGAGCAGAAATATTTGGATGGAGTGCAACTGTAAAATGGCATACAATGTATTCATGGTTTGCAAATGATTTTTCATATATAGGTGTCATCCTTGTAATGTTTTTATTAGGAAGACTTACATCTAGAAATATAAATGATTTTATTTTTAATCATGATTATAGGTCTTTAGTACTGTTCTATTTAATGATAATGATGATTTTTTATTCATCAGCTAATAATCAGGTTTTTTCCGTTGTTACATCATTAATAGCTTTTTGGTTTTTTTTCTTATCAAAAATTATTTTTAGGAGAAGAGGATAATGAACGATATTACAAGCAAAAAAATAAAGAGTGGTTCATTTTTGGTAATATTTTCAAATTTGGTTTTAATTTTAACTAATGTAGTAAAAACTTTAATAATTCCAATGATTATCGTTGATTTAAAGATGTATTCTTATTGGCAAATTTACTTATTTTATTTATCATATGTTTTAATTGTCTCATTAGGCTACAACGACGGATTTTATGTTAAATGTACAGGCAAGGATACTCTGAAAGATGATAAGGATTTTTCAATAAGAAACTCATTACTTTTTCAACTACTAATAACAGCTATTATAAGTGTTATATTGATAATTTTGATTTTAGCTTTAGGAAATGGTGAGAAAAAGATAATATATATTTTAATTGTTTTGAATTTTATTCCAATGGAATTTATAGATATATCACTAAAAATATTTCAAGCTAATTTTGAAATGAAAAGTTTTTCGGTTTTTAATGTTTTAGATAAATTTTTGTTTTTGTTAATGATAATATTTATTATTCCATTTAAAAAAGTAAATTGGATTGCATTGATAATAATAGATATAATATCTAAAATATTAATATCTATGGCTATGTTATTTAAATTAAAAGAATATTGGATTATAAATAAAATTGACTTGAAAAAAGGTATTAAAAAGTGGGTAGAGAATGTTAGGATAGGGAGATATATTTTAACGTCCAGTTATTTATTGATTTTAATATCTGGAATAGGGAGAATAGCAATTGAATGGATTGGAAATGTGGAAGATTATGCTTTTTATTCTTTGGCAATGTCATTTTCAAATGTTGTGAACCTAATTATAGGGTCAATGGGATTGATTCTGTTTCCAATTTATATAAATATGGGCTATGAAAGGAGTTTAGAGTATTCTAATAAAATATCCAAACTATTACTAATATTGACCTCTATAGTTTTAATTTCATATTATCCTATTTCATTGTTTATTACTATATTTATACCCAGATATATCAATTCAATAAGTTATCTGCTTTTCATATTACCATTAACGGTCTTTAAGGGATTTTCTTCACTCATTTTTATTCCGCTCATGAAAAGTGGAAGGAAGGAAAAACAATTACTTTACAATAATGGAATTGCTTTGCTAATTTACTTGCTAGTAATTATTCCAATGTATTTTCTGACTAAAAGTATATACTGTATACTAGTTGGTACAATATGTATTACTTTTATTGAATTAATGCTTAATGCCATATCTTTAAACTATGATAAAAAGAATTTAATTTATTGTTTGATAATTAATATAATTTATCTATTTTTGGGATATTACTTTAAATGGTATGTTAATATTGTTGCATTAATATTGATATTAATAGTTTTGATTGTATTTAATTATGATGAATATTGTAACTTAGTGAACATATTCTTGAAAGATTTAAAAAAGGAGGAAAAAAATGAATGTATTTAAAAATAAAACATTAATGATTACAGGAGGCACAGGATCTTTTGGAAATGCTGTTTTAAATCGCTTTCTCAAAACTGATGTAAAAGAAATTAGGATTTTCTCACGTGATGAGAAAAAACAAGACGATATGCGCCATGAATTTCAAGCTAAAATGCCAGAAGTTGTCGACAAAATTAAATTTTATATCGGAGATGTGCGAGATTTGCAATCTGTAAAAAATGCAATCCATGGTGTGGATTACATTTTCCATGCTGCAGCACTTAAGCAAGTACCATCTTGTGAATTTTTCCCAATGGAAGCGGTAAAAACGAATGTATTAGGCACAGACAATGTTTTGACTGCTGCTATTGGTGAGGGGGTTGAATCGGTTGTCTGCTTATCAACAGACAAGGCAGCATATCCGGTCAATGCCATGGGTACCTCTAAAGCGATGATGGAAAAGGTAATCATTGCAAAAAGTAGAACAACAACGACAACAAGAATTTGTTGTACCAGATATGGAAATGTTATGTGTTCAAGAGGGTCTGTAATTCCATTATGGATAGATCAAATAAAGAAAAATAATCCAATAACAATTACGGATGGTTCAATGACAAGATTTATCATGTCATTGGATGAAGCAGTCGACTTAGTTATATTTGCTTTTTTGAATGGAAAGGCGGGAGATATTTTAGTTCAAAAGGCTCCAGCCTGTACGATTCAGACTCAAGTGGAAGCAGTATGTGAATTATTTAATGGAAATAAAGATAATATTAAGACTATTGGAATTAGACATGGAGAAAAAATGTATGAAACATTATTAACTAATGAAGAGTGTGCTAATGCCATAGACATGGGAAATTTCTATAGAGTGGCATGCGATAAACGTGGATTAAATTATGATAAATATTTTAGCAAGGGAGACACAAAAAGGAATCCATTAACAGAATTTAATAGCAATAATACAGTTTTGCTAAATGTTGAAGAGACAAAAGAAAAAATTGCTTCACTAAAATACATTCAAGAACGACTAAATGAAAACAAATAATATATAGGAGGTCATGAGAATGGAAATCAGAAGAGATTATAACAGTGTAAAATGGAAGGAGAATGGTAAATTAAAATTATTAATTATTGTTGGAACGCGTCCAGAAATAATAAGATTAAGTGCAGTAATTAATAAATGTCGTAAATATTTTGACTGCATACTTGCACATACGGGTCAAAATTATGATTATAATTTAAATGGCATATTTTTTAAAGACCTAAAGATAAACAAGCCCGAAGTATATATGGATGCGGTGGGTGAAGACTTAGGAGAAACAATAGGAAATATCATTAATTGTTCATATAAGTTGATGCATAAGATTAAGCCAGAAGCATTACTGATATTGGGAGATACGAATAGCTGTTTATCAGCAATAGCAGCTAAGCGTTTACACATACCAATATTTCATATGGAAGCAGGAAATAGGTGTAAAGATGAATGTCTACCAGAGGAAACGAATAGAAGAATTGTAGATGTTATTTCAGACGTAAATTTAGCTTATTCAGAGCATGCAAGAAAGTACTTGCACGAATGTGGATTGCCAAAAGAGAGGGTATATGTTACTGGTTCTCCTATGGCAGAAGTATTGCATAACAATTTAGAGGAAATAGTACAATCTGATATATTAGAAAAATTAGGATTAAAAGAAAAAAAATATATTTTATTATCAGCACATAGAGAAGAAAATATTGATACTCATGAGAACTTTATTAGTTTGTTTACGGCTATTAACAAAATGGCAGAAAAATATGACATGCCAATATTATATTCATGCCATCCAAGAAGTAAAAAACGCTTAGAGACAAGTGGATTTATCCTTGACCAGAGAATTATAAAGCATGAACCTATGGGATTCCATGATTATAATAAATTGCAAATGAATGCTTTTTGTGTGGTGAGCGACTCAGGAACACTTCCAGAAGAAAGTTCTTTTTTCACAAGCATTGGTAATTCATTCCCTGCGGTATGTATAAGAACATCTACAGAGAGACCAGAAGCATTGGATAAGGCGTGTTTTATTTTAGCAGGTATTGATAGTAAAAGTTTATTACAAGCAGTAGATATGGCGGTGGAAATGTTTGCAAATGAAGATCTAGGTGTGCCAGTACCAGATTACATCGAGGAAAATGTAAGCACGAAAGTAATAAAAATAATCCAAAGCTATACGGATGTAGTAAATAAAATGGTATGGAGAAAAAAATAAATTAAGGAGAAAAAATTATGAGGATATTAGTAACAGGGTCAAAAGGAATGGTTGGAACAGCTTTAGTGAATAATTTAAAAAATATTAGGGACGGTAAGAATAAAAACAGACCTAATATTATAATTGATGAAATATTTGAGTATGATGAGTCATCTTCCTGTGAAGACTTAGATCAATACTGCTCTACCTGCGATTTTGTATTTAATTTTGCAGGTGTTAATAGGCCTGAAAAGGAAGAAGACTTTATGAAGGGCAATTTGGGGTTTGCAAATACTTTATTGAAAACCTTAAAAAAATATAATAATAAAGCTCCAATAATGTTATCTTCATCTATTCAAGCAACACTTATGGGCAGATTTAAAAATAGTGAATATGGCAAATCAAAAAAGGCCAGTGAAGATTTATTATTTAAATACAGTAAAGAGAATAACGTTAAAGTTGCTATTTATAGATTTCCAAATTTAATGGGGCATAGTAAGCCTAATTACAATAGTGCCGTAAGTACATTTTGTTGGGCTATTGCAAATGATGAGAAATATACTGTTAGCGATAGAAAAGTAGAATTAGAGTTACTTTATATAGATGATTTAATTGAAGGAATGTATGATTTATTAGAAGGTAAAGAAACCCATTGCGAATTTGAAGGCGTAGAGGCAGTTAATAATATTAATGGTCGATTTTGTTGTGTTCCAGTAACATATAAAGTTACATTGGGAGAAATAATAGATTTACTAGAAAAATTTAAAAAACAACCAGAAACATTAATGATGCCCAAAATTCCAAATGGGAGTTTTGCAAAAAAATTGTATTCATTGTATTTGACTTATTTACCATTGGATAAATTTAAGTATGATTTAAAAATGAATATAGATGATAGAGGAAGTTTTACAGAATTACTTCATACAGAAGATTGTGGTCAAATAAGTGTTAATATAAGTAAGCCAGGCATTGTGAAAGGTGAACATTGGCACAACAGCAAATGGGAATTATTTATTGTGGTATCGGGTCATGGATTAATTCAGGAGAGGAACATTAACACGGGAGAGAAGGTAGAATTTGAGGTATCAGGAGATAAAATAGAAGCAATTCACATGATACCAGGATGGACACATAATATTGTTAATCTATCAGAAACAGAAAATTTAGTCACTGTTATGACCTGCAATGAAACATTTGATATAAATAATCCAGATACGTTCTATGAAAAAGTATAAGTAAACTATTGCATTAAACAAATTTTATAATATAGAAATGTGACTTTTGACTAAGTTGCATTTTTTTATGTTTTGATACAACTTTCGACAAATTTCGCAATAAGAAATTGATATACTATTAAAGGGCGATATCAAATGAAGAAAATTCATGAAAAAATTTTATTTATTCTATTCATTATTACAGGTATATTATTAATAGGAGTAAGCACTTTTGCACATTCTGGAAGAACGGATTCGAGCGGAGGGCATAGAGACAACAAAAACAAAAGTGGCTTAGGTAGTTATCATTACCATTGTGGAGGAAATCCTGCTCATTTGCACACAGGTGGGGTATGTCCATACTCATCAAATACATCTAAAGGTAGTAAATCAAATTCAGAAGAAGACACAAAAGAAACCATAGCAAAACCATCTTATATAGAGGTAACAAAAGTAGAAATAAATGCAAGTACAAAAAGTATTGAAGTGGGAGAAAGCAAAATATTGACAGCAACAATATTACCAAGTAATGCGACAGATAAAAAAATCTCATGGGAATCAAGTGATGAAAGCATAGCAATGATTAATGAAGAAGGAAAACTAGTTGCTAAAGGAGCTGGCACTGTGGATATAACTGCAACAATGTCTAATGGCAAAACAAGTACAATAAAAGTAAACGTTAAAGAAAAATCGACAGTAGAAAATAATACTATCATTAAAACTGCAACAAATAATCAGGTGGGCAATAAAGAAGAAACTATAGGAGACAAGAAGGAAAAAGCAAACCCGTTGGCAGGAATTATAGGGTTAGGCACATTAGGCGGAGCAGGATATGCAGGATATAGAAAATTTAAAAAAGAATAACATTAATTAGGGACAGTCCCTAAATGTTCCGTTTGCACAATCTGGGACATCCTTTAAATTGTCGATTTTTGGTGTATGATTTTCCTTGTGCTAATTTAATGTATATATTAAAATAGAGATTGTAAAACTGTTTAATGTTTTACAGTCTTTTTTTCATAATGTTTTTTTCAAGTTATTTCTTAGAGAAATGTTTTCTAAGAAGTTGTCTTATAATTTCCAAATGTATTAAATCCAAAAAGAAAGTAGGTGATAATTTATCAAATAAAAAAGAAAAAAAGAAAGGATGAAGTAAATGAAAAATATAAAAACATTATCACCAAAGCTAGACGTTGTATTTCAAGCATTATTTGGAGAGGTGGGAAATGAAAGTATTACAAAGGGATTTTTAGAAACAATATTGGAAAGAAAAATAGATAGTATAGACTTAAGTAGAAATCCAATATTAAGAAGAGAGTTTAAAGATGAAAAATTAGGGGTTTTGGATATAATTGCAAAGCTAGACGAGAACGAAATTTGTAATATAGAATTACAAATAGTAGATAAGAAGAACATAATAGAAAGAATCCTATATTATTGGAGTAGACTGTATAGTAGACAAATAAAATCAGGAGAAG
>ERZ827108.802-NODE-802-length-49306-cov-3.771497_pt1 | contig 49306 bp, 67 predicted proteins | sample MGYA00519921_ERZ827108 | MGnify/ENA primary metagenome ERZ827108 (study PRJEB31778, sample SAMEA3449258) | human gut metagenome | biome: human gut; feature: human-associated habitat; material: faeces | place: United Kingdom | collected 2010/2012 ...
GGGACAAGGCCAGGTATAAGCTCATCCTCTCCGGCACCCCGGTACAGAACGAAGCCGTAGACCTCTGGAGCCAATACCGGTTTTTAGACCCTACCATCTTCGGGACGAACTTCTATGCCTTCCGCAGCCGTTACTGTGAGATGGGCGGCTTCAACCGCAAGCAGATCGTCCAGTACAGAGACCTGGACACCCTCATCCGAAAAGAACACAGCATCGCCTACCGCGTGACCAAAGAGGAAGCCCTCGACCTGCCGGAGCAGACCTTCGAGAGCCGCTACATCGCACTGAGCCGCTCGGAGCGCAACCTTTACGACCGGCTCCGGCGGGACAGTTATGCAGAGCTGGCAGACGGCGGCACCATCACCGCCACCACGGTTCTGACGAAGCTCCTGCGCCTACAGCAGTTCACCGGCGGCTTCCTGGTGGAGGATGACGCCATCCAGCCGAAGCTGGTCAGTCGGGGGAAGCTGGACGCCCTGGAGGACATCCTCCAAGACTACGTGGTCGAGGGCAAAAAGAAGCTGGTAATATTCGCCCGGTTCATCCCAGAGATTCACGAGATCGAGGCTCTGTGCGAAAAGACGCTCCGCTCCGCCGGAATGAAAGCCGTGGCCATCTACGGCGACATCAAAAAAGAGGATCGCGGAGACATCGTCCAGCAGTTCCAGACCGACCCGAAGACCACGGTCTTCATCGGCCAGATCGACACCGCCGGTACCGGCATCACCCTGACAGCGGCAGACACCTGCATTTTTTACAGCGTCAACTTCAACTTCGCCACCTACAGCCAGAGCTTGAGTCGGATACACCGCATCGGCCAGCACCACCCATGCACCTACATCCACCTGCTGGCAGAGAAGACCATCGACGAAACGGTGCTCCAGGCCCTGCAGAAAAAAGAGGATCTCGCCAAAACCGTGGTCGACGATTGGAGGCAGCTATTCAGCGAGGGGGGATGAACAATGCCAAAAGGAAAAAAGACCCCGACCACCTGCACCCTGGGCATCCACCCCGGAGATCGGAACGGAAAGTGTCCAGACCCGTCGGCCTGCGCCCACTGCGGGTGGCACCCGGAGGAAGCACGGGCCAGGGCCTGGGCGATCCGGGCCATTGGCCTGGAGACCGGCCCGGACGGCCTCCAGCGGCTGGTACTCCGCAGGAAGTAAGCGACAGCGGGTGCGCCGGGTGCCGATGGCGACCAGGCGGGAAAGAGGCAAGGCACCAGAAGTGCTCCTGCTGCCGCCGGAACAGTCACATGAAGGATAACTACGAAAGGGAGGGAACCACCCATGGAGGAACGGAAACTGTGCCCGTTCAAGAAAACGGTTGATCGGGAGACTAACGGCTTCACCGGAAAACAGACCATGCATGAACGCTTCGAGGTCTGCGCCGGATCGCGCTGCATGGCCTATTCCAAAGGCAAGTGCCAGCGCCTGAAGATGATGGAGCAGCCCATGGAGCGCAGGCGGTAAGCACCGGCTCCGCACACCAGACTGACGGCCCACCAGGGCTTCAGAATTCAGCGAAAGGAATGAACGGCAATGAGAACCCTGCTCGACATGGTCAAGGAATACCAGGCCCTCCTGGAGCGAAAGGATGAGCTGGCCACCTTGACCAAAGAAAACACCGCCGCCATCGAGGCGGCAAAGCTGGAGATCACCCAGCAGATGATCGACGATGACTGCCCCCGGATCTCCACCGGCGGCTACACCTTCACCCTCCAGAGCAAGACCGCCTACAGCAAGCGGTCGGAGGCGGAAATGGCAGAGACCGGAGCCGACTTCTTCAGCACCCTGCGGGAAGAAGGTCTCGGCGACATCATCGTGGAGACGGTCAACGCCAGGACGCTCCAATCCACCATGAGCGCCTACGTGGAGGAACACGGGGAGCTTTCGGAGGCCCTGGAGGCTGTCATCAAGACCTACGATTACAATGACGTGGCCCGTCAGAAAGAGGCCAGGAGGATGCAGAGATGAGAGAAGAATATGAGCAGCTGGAGCTGGACACCCGGAGGCAGCTCGATAAGGCCATCGCCCAGCTGACGGAGGACACCGTCAAGACCGCCGGGGAGATGATCACCGCCTGCGGGGAGGCCCCCACCGCCGTCCGAAACCGCCATGAGGCCTTCGGCATTGCGGCAGAGCGGCTGGCCAAAATCAAAAAGGCCGTCAAGGCCATCGACGGGGACACGTCCATCCTGCTGGGGACGCTCCCCGACGCCAACTACCCAGCCATTGAGGCCGTCTCCAGCATTTGCAACAGCACCCTGGAGGCAGCGGCTACCATGATCGAGGCGGCAGCAGAGATGCGCCGTACCCTGCGCGACCTCTACGAGGCGGAGAACTCCGCCCGGAGCGAGGAAGTGACCCCCATGGAGGAATGGGCCAGCGCCGCCCAGTTCCAGGATGCAGACCCCACCGATAACGATGAAACGGAGGATGAATAAGCATGGCCACGAAAAAGAATGAGACCGCCCTGGCGGTCGCCGACAACTTCCAGCTGATGAACCGGTACGTGGGCATCGACCCAGAGCTTCTGGCGGAGCTGCAGGATGAGATGGATGACCTCGACCCCGAAAGCGGCATCACCTGCCTGAAGATCAAGATTCCCTCCGGCGGGGGCCTCGCCTACGAGGTGCAGACCGATGAGGAAGACGATGCCGAATACATGAAGCAGATCGACGGCGTGGTGATCTTCACCCACCGGGCCAACGGCTTCTGGCCGGGGGCCTACGGCTCCGGGGAGGATCAGAACCAGCCCCCCGCCTGCGCCAGCATGGACGGTAAGACCGCCATCTGGACGGACACCGGAGAGCTGCGCTCCTGCGAGGGATGCCCCTACAATGAGTACGGCTCCGGGGCCGACCAGACCGGAAAGCAGGGCCGGGGTAAGGCCTGCAAAAATATGCGCCGCCTCTACCTGATGATGAGCGGAGACCCGAACCTTTACCTCCTGACGGTTCCGCCCACCTCCATCAAGGACGTCAACCGGCAGCTGGCAAAAATCCTGGCCGGAGGCGTCCCCTACACCGGCATGATCCTGCGCTTCACTCTGGAGAAAGCCACCAATGCCAATGGCGTCGCCTACAGCAAGGTGGTCATCAAAAAGGGCGGCATTCTCCCCGCAGCCATCGCTGCCCAGGCCATCGCCCTGCGCCGCCAGGTGAAGGAGCAGTACCAGAGCGTGGCCATCACCCTGGACGATTACACACCGGCCACAGAGCAGGCCCAGCCCCGCACCGCCAAGGGCGGCGTGGACGTATCCCCCATGAGCGATGAGGAATGGGAGGCCCTCACTGGGGAGAAGACCTCCGACGCCAACGCCCCCCAGTTCCAGGACGCCCCGGCCACCGGCGGCGATCCCGTCCTCCCCTTCGACTAAGAGCGCCGGGGAGGGTGCTGTCCACCCGGCACCCTCCCCTCCCCATGGAAAACTCCATGAAACTACAAGCAAAGGACAGGCGGTGATTTAATGGCATCTTTGGACAGTGTAAACCTCGACCAAGTCGTGGACTACCGAGCGGAATACACCGCCGTCATTCAGAAATACAAGATCACAGGGGACAACCTGGTCGGACTCTGCCCATTCCACCAGGACAGGAACGACAGCTTCAGCGTTGACCTGAAGACCGGGAAGTGGCACTGCTTTGCAGAGGATGAGGGCGGGAACTTCGTCACCTTCTGGGCGAAGTACCAGGGCATCGACACGAAAGAGGCCTACAAGGAAATCCTGGCCCGGTACGGCATCACCCCGGAGCATGAGCGGCAGGCCCAGCAGACCAACGCCAGCGGCCTCGGCTCCTACACCTTGGAACGGTACAGCTTCGACAAGCGCCTCCCGGCAGACTTCCTCCGGGACACCTGCAGGGTAGACACCGGGAGAGACCGGGACGGCACCGAATACCTGCGGATGCCCTACTTTTTCGAGGACGGCAAAGAAGCCGCCATTCGGAAGCGGTACGCGAAAAAGGAGTTCCGCTGGATGCGGGGCAGCAAGGGCAAGATATGCCTCTACGGGGAATGGAGACTGCCGGGAATCAGGAAAGCCGGATACGCCGTCCTCGTTGAGGGGGAAAGCGACACCCAGACCCTCTGGTATCTTGGCATCCCCGCCATTGGCATCGCCGGAGCCTCCATGTTCAAGGACTACCAGACCATGGGCCTGCAGGACTTGAAGCTCTACATCCACAAAGAGCCGGACGGCGGAGGCGACACCTTCTACCGGAAGCTCACACACGCCCTGGCGGAGACCGGATTCACCGGGGAGGTTTACGTCTGGAGCTGCCAGAGCCTCGGCAAGAAAGACCCGTCCGACGTTTACCTGGCCCATGGAAAAGAGGAAGCGGCCAAGCTGATCCGGGAGGCCCTGAAACGGGCAAAGGCAGTCGACCTGGAGGCAGAGATGCGCGAGGAACCCATCACCGGCGCACCCCTCAGCCTGCGGACGCCGGAGGGCTGGCTTTTTTCGGACAAGGGTATCAGTTGGATTGACCCGAAGACGCACACCCCCGCCAATGTCTGCCGTACGCCCATCCTCCTGACCCAGCGGCTGAAAAGCCTGGAGACCGGAGACGAAAAGATGGAGGTCGCCTTCAAGCGTGACGGGGAGTGGCAGCGGGCCATTTACCCCCGGTCGGTGATTTTCTCCAGCCGGAGCATCACCACCCTGGCGGACTTGGGCTGCACCATCACCAGCGAGAATTCGAAGAACGTGGTGAAGTTCCTGGGTGCTTTGGAGTCGGAGAACATCGACATCATCCCCAAAAACGACGCCACCTCCACCTTCGGCTGGCAACCAGGGCGGCGGTTCATCCCCGGCCACGATGAGGGGATCACCCTAGACATTGACCCATCCCAGCGGGGCATGGCGGCAGCGTACTGCCAGAACGGCACCATGGAGCGGTGGATCGAGCACATGGCCCCTCACCGGAGCCGTGAGAAGTTCCGCTTCATCCTCGCCGCTAGCTTCGCCGCCCCGCTCCTTCGGATCGTGAAGCAGAGGATATTCTTCGTTTACAACTGGGGCGGCTCCAAGGGCGGCAAGACCGCCGCCCTGAAAGCAGCCCTCTCCGCCTGGGGAGACCCGGAGCGGCTCATGGTCAACTTCAACGCCACCCAGGTGGGCCTGGAGCGGACGGCGGCATTTTACTGCGACCTTCCGCTGGGCATCGACGAACGGCAGCTGGCCGGGAATAACCAGGGGGCGCTGGAGAAGATCGTCTACATGATCGCCAGCGGCACCGGCAAGATCCGGGGGGCCAAGAGCGGCGGCATCCAGACCGTCCACCAATGGAGAACCGTGGCCCTGGCCACGGGAGAAGAACCCCTCAGCACAGAGACCTCCCAGACCGGCGTCAGCACCCGTGTCCTGGAGATTTACGGGGGGCCGTTCGACAACGAACAGGACGCCGCCCTCATGCACCAGCAGGCCGCTATGGACTGCGGGTGGGCAGGCCCCGCCTTCATTGAGCACATCCTCCAGATGGATGAGCGGGAGATCGTGGAACGTTACGAGGATATGCAGCGGTATATCCGGGAGACCAGCCAGGGCAAGAACGGCTCCCACATCGCGGGGATCGCCGCCGTGGCCCTGGCCGACAGCCTCATTGATGAGTGGTTCTTCGGGGGCAACCCCAGGGAATCCGTAGCGGAGGCAAAGCGCATGGCAGCGAGCATCCTGATCAACCAGGTGGAGGCCAACACCACCGACGTCAATGAGAACGCCGTCCAGTTCATCGTGGACTGGGTGCTGGCCAACCGCTCCTACTTCGGAGCGAACGCCATAGGCACCTGCCTGGGCTTCACCAGCGAGAGCGGGAACACCGCCTACATCTTCCCCTCCATGCTGAACCAGGCCCTGACGAAAGCAGGGTACAGCCCCAGGAAGACCATGAAGTACATGGCAGAGAAAGACCTCATCGCCACAGACATCGACCGGAAGACCGGAAAGCGCCAGTATTCACTCATTAAGCGGTTTGGCACCCGCGTCGCCCGGTTCGTGGAATTTTACATCGGCAAGCTGGCCGAAAACAAGGACGCCATCGACGATGCGGACGAACTCGAAGACGGCAGCGACATCCCGGAGGCATGGAAGCAGGAGTCCTTCGGCGGCTTCAGAGAGATTGAGGGCGGCGACGAAGACCTGCCATTTTGACCCCAAAATGTTACTGCTAAGAATTAGGAGTAACGCTAGGAGTAACATTAGGAGTAACACGAAAAACCCAGTCATATCAAGGCTTTCAAGCGTTTTGTTACTCCTGTTACTACTAAAATTGAGAAATACACATTATTATTGCGAATTTATTGCACAACGCAGAAATTCATGACTTAGTGCAATAAATTTCAAAAAATACGGTGTATATCAAACGGTTAGGAGTAACACCCGAAAAAAGGGGCGAAAGCCCTAGAGCGACAAGGCTTTCCGCTGTAACTCCTATTTTCTGAAAAAGGAGTTACAACGGCCAAAAACGGCAAAAAAGGGGGACTGCAAAGCGATGACCGACACAGAATGGATTGCAAAGCTGGATGCGGACTTCGGCAAGCTCCAGAGGAACCGCCAGCAGGTGCCGCTGGAGAAGCTGGAGACCACCTACGCCAAGAGCTACAAGGCCCTGATCGGCAGGCTCACCGAAGCGGCTGACTGGTTCGCAGACCGATACCTTCAGACCCTGACGGAGCACTGGCCCAGGCACCCGAAGGACACCGCCGGGAACGAATGGCTGGAGCGGAAGGTCGCAGCCATCATCGAGGAAGAAAACCAGGCCGGAGGGCTGCGGGACAAATGGAGGCTGGCTCTGGTGGCCCACCTCGACCGGGAGGAGTTCGAGCAGCTGGTCTTCGAGCGATACGCCCGGTGCGAGCAGGAAGCCTTCGACCCCTACTGGCAGCGCCACAACCGCTGGGCGGGAGAGCCGGGAAACCGCTGGATCTACAACGACATCATCCGCCGGTTTTGGCTCCCGCCGGGGAGAAACCCGGACTTCCCCAACGGAGCATGGATCGACAGCAGCTACCAGGTTTACACCAGCAACTGGCCACCGAACATTGGAGCAGACGCGAGAGGGCAAAGCGATGGCTGAAAGGCAAGCTCACATAGACAACCAGAATCTGCAGTACATCGCTCGCATCAGCCACGGCAAGGACAGCCTTAAAATGCTGGATGTGATTTTTTCCAGAGGCCTGCCGCTCGACAGGATCACAACCACAGATGTCTGGGCCACAGATACTATTCGAGGCGAATACCCGGAAATGGTGAAGTTTAAGACAAGGGTAGATGAATACATCTGGCGGAAATACAAGATTGAGGTTGAGCACCTTTGCGCCATGCGGGACGGGAAAAAACTTACCTACGAAAGTCTGTTTTACCATGTACCGAAGCGGAAAAGCGGGGGGGGGGCATCCTCGGATTCCCAACCTTATGGGGGCCATGGTGCCAATCCTCTCTCAAGCGAAATGTCAGAACCCCAGATCAACGGATTTCCATTCTTGATAGGAAGCTGGTGCAAAAAGCTCAAAATCCGGTTTTCCGGGTGCCCCGCCACGAGGGGCGGTAAAAATATCGTGGAATACCTTGGAATTACAGCAGATGAGCCAAAACGATTTGGGCAGCTCAATGAGCGGATAAGAGCACCCTTAGTCGAGTTTGGAATTGAAGAAGAACTATGTGGACTCCACTGCAAGTACGAGGGGATTCTGGCTCCGACATACGAAAGCAGCTTCCGCGATGGCTGCTGGATGTGCCACAACCAGGGTGTAAAACAGCTTCGCCATCTTCGGAAGAATTACCCAGAGCTATGGAGCATTCTCATGAAATGGGACACAGACAGTCCCGTGAGCTTTAAACCAGACGGACACAGCGTCCATGACTACGACAGACGGTTTCAGCTTGAGGATGAACACCTCCTATCGCCTGACGGCCCATTCTTCTGGAAAAAGCTCGAAGAAGACCTACAATACAGTTTATTTTGAAAGGACGGAACGGAATGAACAGAGAAGCGAATATCGCCCGGTTTGAAGCAGAGCTGGACAAGGTGCAGCGCCCCGGCATGGGCTTGCTCCTGGAGTACATCCGCCGCAGCGACTTTTACACGGCCCCAGCAAGTACGCACTACCACCTCAGCTGCGAGGGTGGTCTCCTGCAGCACAGCCTCAACGTGCTGGACGCCCTGCGGGGGCTGCTGATGAAAGAGCCGGACGGAAAGGACGAAGCCGGAAACCCAAAGGTCAAGTACCACTATGTGGTCGCAGACAAGTTCGTGGCCACCTTCCCCCAGGACAGCGTGATCATCACCGCCCTGCTCCACGACATCTGCAAGACCTTCTTCTACACTACCAGCACAAAGAACGTCAAAAACGAGAAGACCGGCAAGTGGGAGAAGGTGCCCTACTACACGGTCGACGATAAAATGCCCCTCGGACACGGGGCCAAGAGCGCCATGATCATCAAGCAGTACACAGAGCTGACCACGCCGGAGATGTACGCCATCTGGTGGCACATGGGCTTCACCGGGAGCACCGGAACCGACACGGCGACAATCAGCCAGGCCATCGACAAGCACCCCCTCATCTGGGCGCTGCACACCGCCGACATGATGGCCTCTCACTTCATGGAGGGAGAGAAGGGTAACCTGGAAGCCTTCACCGACCCGGCCCCGGAGGCCGCAGGAGAATGGGCGGACAACCCTGACACAGAGAGTGCGGAGCCGGTATTCCAGGACGCCCCGCCCCTGGCCAGCGAGGGGGCATAAACCCATGGGCACCCCGGTCAGAGCACACAAGGAAAGCTACTACCAGGCGAAGATCATCAAGTGGCTGCGGGAGGCATATCCGCAGGCCTTCATCTGGAAAGCCCAGCAGGGGCCATACAGCAGGCAGGGCATCCCGGATATTTGCGCCATCATTGACGGCCACTTCTTCGGATTCGAGGTTAAGCGCCCGGAGGGCGGTGAGCTTTCGCCAGTTCAGGCCCAGACCATCAAGCAGATCAACGCCGCCGGAGGCACGGCCCTCGTGGTCAGCTTCCCGGCCCAGGCGCAGGAGGCGATAGAGAAATGGCAGACGGAACGCAGCAGAACCCGCTCCGGGACATGATTACCGCCCTCGGCTCGCTTTCGGAGATGGCCCACATTTTCTACACGGGCATGAAGGGAGCCGGAGCCTCGGAGCAGGAGGCCATCGCCGGAATGAACACCTTCATCGCCGCCATGTGGCACGAATCCATGGAGGACGCCAGAGAGAAAAGGAGACGCGATGAGCAAAAAGAAACGGAGTAGAAGGGGGCCGTGGCCGCATGGCCGGGGCAGGACGCAGGGCAGCGGCGCAGAGGCGTCAAAGGCCTTCGCGGAGCTTGAGACCCTGCCCACCTTCGCCCTGGTGGTCACCATGAACGCGATTAACACAGCCCTCCGCCAGAGGGGGCAGGCGATCCGGGACTGGGATCAGCGGGACAAGGTCATCCAGAAATTCAGCGTCCTGGGCGGTAAGGTCTACGCCCTTGCACCGAGCAGCAGACCATCGGAGGTATCAACCAATGGCGACGGAGATGAAAAACCGGGAGGCTGAGCGCATCACGCTCAAGCTATACCTGACCCGCTTTTATAAAGCAAAAAAGAGGCAGGCGATCCTGACAGAGCGCCTGCGTCGGCTTTGCCGCGATTTTCGGAGCCATGAGGCGGCGGATATTTCAGAGGTCGAAAGCCGCATCGAAAAGCAGAGCAAAAAGACGGAGCGCATTATTCTGGAGATCATGGACGTCATCGACCTGCTGCCGGAGGAATCCACGGAGCGCATGATCCTGGAACTTCGGCACCTGGACTGCAAGCCCTGGAGCGAGATCCAGAGAACCGTCCATTTGACCCGCACCCCCTGCTACGACCATTACAACAGGGCCTTGGATTTTCTGCTCGACACCCAGGAAGTACAAGCCGCCCTCTCAAAATTCAGGGCTTTTTCCAACGGAAAAAACGGCGGCTTTTAGAGGGAGGACAGGAAAGTACACCACTAAAAAACCATGCGCTTGTGTGGCCTTGTACGGGGCCGTAGGGGGCATTCCCAAAACACAACACCGGGGGCCGATTCCTGGAATCAGCCCCCTATTTTCATGAGGCACAGGGGCAGGGCCACAGGGCAAGGAGGCCAGGGCCGTGGGCAGCAGGCACACAGAAGCACAGGCTAGGGACACGCTGCAGCAGAGGCCCCAGGGCGCAGGGCATAACAAGGCCCCAAGAAAAGTCAGGACTCAAAAGGACTTTTTGTTGTGTTAAGCTAAACGCGAGCAACAATGGGCAAGTTGCTCGTTCATTCCTTCCTCCCCAGGGCAGAGGGAGCCTCCAGGGCTTTGGAGGCTTCCTCTGTCGAGGGGCCACACCCGGCGATGGCCGTAGGTACTACCGACACCCACCCCCCAGCGCGGGGCGAGGAAGGCGCGATGGATTTTCGGATAAAATCGAAAATTTTTTTAGCGTTTCGTTACGCAGGCCCGAAAATTTGAGCCGAAGGAGGGGCAGCACTTGAAGTTTGAGCGGAGAAAACTCGCTGATTTGAGGCCCGCCGAATACAATCCCAGGAAGAAGCTGACCCCGGAGGACAAGGAGTACCAGGACATCAAGCGGTCGATCCTGGAGTTCGGGTACGCAGACCCCATCGTGATCAACTTCGACGGCACCATCATCAAGGGCCACCAGCGCCGGACGGTGATGATGGATCTCGGATACGAGGACGCAGAGGTCATCGTCCTGGACATCCAGGACAAGACCAAAGAGAAAGCCCTGAATACCGCCCTCAATAAAATCACCGGCAAGTGGGACAACCAGATGCTGAAAGACCTCCTGGAAGAGCTTGACCTGGAGGGCTACGACTTCAGCGTGACCGGCTTCCAGCGCACCGACCTGGAAGACCTGATCCAGCTGACCGAGGTGCCGCCGGAGGCGCAGGAGGATGACTTCGACCCGGACGCAGCGGCGGAGGCCATCGACGTGCCGGTCAGCAGGGCCGGGAACATCTGGCGTCTTGGACGCCACCGGCTCATGTGCGGCGACGCCACCGACCCCGATGACGTGGCGCAGCTGCTCGCCGGGGAGAAGCTCGACCTGGTGATCACCGACCCGCCCTACAACGTGGACTACGGCGCAAAGACGGAGTTCCTCGAAGCCTATCTGGGGCAGGAAGGGAGCCGGAAAAACAGTACCATCGAAAACGACCACATGGACACCGGCAGCTTTTACAGTTTCCTGCTGGCAGCATTCCAGAACTTCAATGAGGCCATGCGGCCCGGAGCCGCCATCTACGTCTTCCACGCCGAAAGCACCGGCCTGCAGTTCCGGCAGGCCTACGCCGACGCAGGCCTGAAGCTCTCGCAATGCCTGGTCTGGGAGAAGAACGCCTTCGTCATGGGGCGGAGCGACTACCAGTGGCGGCATGAGCCAATCCTCTACGGGTGGAAAGAGGGGGCGGCGCACTACTTCGTGAACGACCGCACCCAGGACACGGTCTTCCTGGAGGATGGGCTGGAACTGAAGAAGATGAACAAGCAGCAGTTGCTGGCCCTTATCGAGAAGGTCTTCCGGGACTACAAAGACCAGACCACCGTCCACTACGAAAACAAGCCCACCCGCAACGCTCTGCACCCGACCATGAAGCCCGTCCCGCTGGTGGGCCGGTTGATGAACAACTCCAGCCGCCCCGGCTGGGCCGTGGGTGACTTCTTCGGAGGCAGCGGCACCACCCTCATTGCTGCGGAGCAGCTGGGGCGCACTGCCTACCTCATGGAGTACGACCCCAGGAACACGGACGTCATCGTCCAGCGGTGGGAGCAACTCACCGGGGAAAGGGCGGTGCTGGTCAATGGATGATCTGCAGAGCTTCAGCGGGAGGGCCGCAACATGACCACCGACGAACTAACCCTTGAATTGCGGGGGGGGCGCTTTATTTGGATAACAACGGAAAAGTAGCAGGCGGCGGATATTACCGGGTGGAGATCATCGCCCAGCTTTTCGGCGTCACCGTCCGCCGCATCCAGCAGCTGACCCAGGAGGGAGTGCTGCCCACCACGGAGACCGTGGAGGGGCGGAGATACGACCTGGTGCCTACGATCCAGAGCTACGTCAAGTACCTCTCGGACAAGGCCTACGGGAAGAACCGCTCCGAAAAAGAGAACGAGCTGCGGGAGCAAAAAATGAGGGCGGAGATCGCCCTCAAGGAGAGCCAGGGAGAACTGCACCGGCTGCGGACGGACATCGCCGCCGGGAAGTACATCTCGGTGGAGGAAGTCATCCTCGACTACACCCGCTTCTTCGTGACTTTTAAGAATTTCGCCATGGCGATCCCGGCCAGGGTGGCCGACATGATCAACGGCTATGCAGAACCCGTGGAGGTGCGCCGGATTGAAAAGGCAATCCAGGGGGAGATTCGGCGGATTCTAACCGCTTTCGTGGTGGCTGGCGTGACGGAGCCGGGAGGTGCCGTCGATGGGACGAAGAAGTAAGGGCCTCCGCTTCCGAAAATACCCGGTCACCCCCTACCAGAAGCAGGCCCTCGCTTCCCTGCAGCCGCCGGAGGATTTGACCGTCTCCGAATGGGCAGAGCGATACCGCGTCCTGGACGCGAAGACGTCAGGAAGCCCCGGCCCCTGGCGGAACGACAAAACCCCCTACCTCGTAGGCATCATGGATGAGCTATGCAACTACGAGACGGAGGAGGTCATCTTTGTGAAGCCTACGCAGGTGGGCGGAACAGAGACCATCCTGAACAGCATCGGACGGATCATCCAGCAAGACCCATCGCCCACCATGGTGGTCTACCCCTCGGACACCCTGGGGGAGAGCATCAAAAAGAACCGCATCGACCCAATGCTCAACGCCTCGCCGGAGCTGAAGCGCCGGTACCATGAGAGCGATTCCTCCGTTTCGGAGCTTCAGTTTGATGGGATGTACCTGGTCATCGTCGGCTCCAACAGCCCATCGCAGCTGGCCAGCCGCCCCATTCGGAACCTCTTCCTGGATGAGGTGGACAAATACCCCGGCGCATCGAAGAAGGAGTCCGACCCCATCTCACTGGCCACGGAGCGGACGAAGACCTTCCGCAACCGGAAGATCTTCAAGACCTCCACCCCCACCCTGAAGACCGGGCACATCTGGAAAGCCATGGAGGCCGCAGACCAAATCCGGCATTATTTCGTGCCCTGCCCCCATTGCGGGGAGTACATCGAACTGGTCTGGCAGCAGGTCAAATTTCCGAACGAAGACGGCATGACCTACGCAGACCGGGCAGAGTTCGCCGTTTATGAATGCCAGAACTGCCACGGCATCATTACCGACCGGCACAAGCCGGAGATGCTCCGCCATGGGGAGTGGCGCACAGTAGAGGAAAAGACCCAGTTCCCCCGCAAGGTGGCCTTCTGGATCAACACCCTCTACAGCCCCTTCGTCCGGTTTTCGGAGATGGTCAAGGCGTTCCTCACCAGCAAGGATGACCCCGACCTCTTCCAGAACTTCACCAACAGCTGGCTCGCGGAGCCGTGGGAGGACACAAAGTTGAAGACCAACGCCGACCTCGTCCTGGAGCGGCAGACCACGCTGCCGGAGTTCATCGTCCCCAAGTGGGCACGGCTCCTGACCGCCGGAATCGACGTCCAGGAGACCAGCATCTACTACACCATCCGAGCCTGGGGGAATTACCTGACCTCCCAGAACATCGCCCACGGGCAGGTCTACAATTTCGCGGAGATTGAGCGGATCATGAACCTGCAGTACGCCAGGGAGGAAAGCGGGGAGCCGCTGGTGGTCTCCCTGGCCCTGGTGGACAGCGGCGACAACACCGACCTGGTCTACGACTTCTGCGCCAGCAACGCAGACTGGGCGCTGCCCAGCAAGGGATCGTCCCACCCGATGGATACCCACTTCAGGATCTCCAAGGTGAACAAGACCGACAGCAGAGCCTACGGAATGCAGCTGGCCATCATCGACACCGGGAAGTACAAGGACATGATCGCAGGCCGTATGCGGAAAAGGAACGGCACCGGCAGCTGGATGGTCTACCGGGGCTGCGACCGGGAGTATGCGGAGCAGGTGACCGCAGAGCACAAGGTCAACGTCAAGAGCGGCCAGCGCACCATCCAGGCATGGGTACTCAAGACTTCCCACGCGGACAACCATCTGCTGGACTGCGAGGTTTACGCCATGTGCGCCGCCGATATGCTCGGCGCTCGCACCTTCCACCTGGAGGAACTGGAGATGCCGCCCAGGGCGGAGGCACAAAAGGAACCGGCTCCCACGCCGGAGGAAAACTGGATCGGCCAGAACGACGGCTGGTTATCGGAGGGATAAGGCATGGACAATGACTACACGCCCCAGCAGAGGCTCCAGGAAGTGAACAAGGCCATCCAGGCCGTCCTCCTGGGCGGACAGAGCTATAAATTCGGCTCCCGGAGCCTGACCAGGGCAGACCTCGCCCTGCTTCGGGCCATGCGGGACGATCTCGAAGCACAGATCGCCAGCGAGGGCAACAGCCATCTGCTGGACAACACCTACGTCGCTTTTTTCGAGGGGAGGTGATGGGATGAACTGGCTGGACACAATCATCGGCTGGATCAGCCCAGAGGCAGGGGCCAGACGCGAGGCATGGCGGCAAGTCCTGGCGGAGCAGCGCCACTACGATGCCGGAGACCACCGGCGGCTCAACAACGGCTGGTACGCCACCAACCAGAGCGCCGAATACACCGACCGGTACAGTCGGGACGTTGTCCGGGCCAGGTCGAGAGACCTGGAGCGCAACAGCGACATGATGAATTCCGTGATCGGCCCCTTCGTTCGGAACGTGGTCGGCAAGGGCCTGGTGCTTCAGGCGGAGACCGGAGACACCGATCTCAACAGGGAGATCGAAAAGCTGTGGAAAGTTTGGTGCAAAAAGAGGAACTGCGACGTCACCGGCACCCAGAGCCTGAATCAGATCCTCCGCATGGCCGTCCGCAGGAAGAAGGTAGACGGCGGAATCATTTTTGTGAAGCGATACACCGCAGGCGGCGTCCTCCCCTTCAAGCTCCAAATGTTCGAGGTGGATGAGCTGGACGCCTCCCAGGTCGCCCCAAAGCACAAGGGGAACCGAGTGGTCGGCGGCATTGAGTACAACCGGTACAACGCCCCCGTCGGCTATTGGATCAGGCAGTACACCCTGGACGGCATGACCACCATCGACCCGATCTACCTCGACGCCAACGACGTGATCTTCTACTTCAGCAAGCGCCGCCCCTCCCAGCTTCGGGAGATGAGCGACATGAGCCAGACGGTCACCCGCATCCGGGACGCAAACGAATTCATGGTGGCCGTTTCAGTCAAGCAGCGGATTGAGGCCTGCCTCTCGGTCTTTATCAAGAGGGCTATCCCGACCGCAGGCATTGGGCGGGGCAGCGCCCCATCCGGCCCCCGGCACACCTACGACGGGAAGACCATCTCCCCCGGCATGATCAAGGAGATGAACGTAGGCGATGAAATCCAGGTGGTCAACCCCCAGGGGCAGGCCACCGACGCCGCCAGCTATATCAAACTGCAGCAGCGGCTCATCGGAGCAGGCCAGGGCATCAGCTATGAGGCGACCGCCCGTGACATGAGCGAGGCCAACTACTCCAGCGCCCGCCAGGGCTTGATCGAGGACAGCATGACCTACGCGGAGGAAGACGAGCTTCTGGCCGACGTCCTCGACGAGATCTACGAGACCTTCATCATTTCAGCCGTCCTGGCCGGGGCACTGAACATTCGGGACTTCTGGAGGGATAAGGATCGGTATTTTTCCCACTCCTTCACCAAGCCCCCGAAGGACTGGATCGACCCCAACAAAGAAACCGTGGCCACGAAGACAGCCCTGCAGACAGGCCAGAAGACCTTCAAGCAGATCGCCGCCGAAAACGGCCAGGACTGGAGAAAGCAGATCGATGACATCTGCGAGGTAATCAAATACGCCCGTGACGAACACGGAATCGACCTGGGAGGTGTAATCCTTGGACAGAAAAAGACAGACGGCCTCTACGCCGATGAGGAAGAGCCTCCGGCAGCAGGCCAAGGTGCCGCAGGCACCGCCCCCGCCCTTCCCCCTTCGGAGCCGGGAGCTGGAGAACAGCAGCCCGGAGTCGGTGAGAGCGGCGGAGAAGGCGAAGATGAATAACCTCCGCCGCTACGGCACACTGCAGCGCATGGACGGCGAGGGCAATGAGCGAAAGTTCATCCTCTCCTTCTCTTCGGAGCAGCCCGTGACGCGGTGGTTCGGGGTAGAAATCCTCGACCACGGCCCCGGAGCCGTTGACCTCACCCGGCTGAACGACATCGGGTGCCTACTCTTTAACCACAACAGGGACAAGGTGGTCGGCAAGATCAACCGGGCCTGGGTGGAGGGATACCGAGGGTACGCAGAGGTGGAATTTGACACTGATGACGAATCCGAGGTCATCTACCAAAAGGTGCGGAGCGAGACCCTGAAGGGAGTCTCGGTCGGATACCGCATCGATTCACTGGAGGAAGTCCTGGCTGGGAAGACCAGCGCAGACGGCAGATTCACAGGGCCATGCGAAATTGCGAGGAAGTGGTGCCCCCTCGAAATTTCCATCGTCTCGGTACCGGCTGACGAAACGGTCGGCGTGGGCCGAGAGGCGGAGCAACCCAGAGAAATCCCGCTGGCCGTCTTCGAAAGCCAACTTCAAATCAATCTGAACAACAGCAGGAGGTAAATGCTATGAACAAGCAGCAGCAGAGAGCCGCCAAAATCGCTCGCCAGCAGCAGCTGGTGAACGCAGCCAAGGCGGCGAACCGCTCCCTCACCACGGAGGAGCAGAGTGAATTTGACACCCTGCAGAGGGAGATCGACACCCTGACCGCCGAGATTGCCGCCGAGGAGGCCCAGCAGCAGCGGCAGGCCACTGGCACCAACCCGGAGGGCACTCCCGCACCGGAGGGCACCCCCACTGACGCCCAGAGAGCCGTCGAGGCAGAGCGCACCCGCATCACCGACATCACCGCCATGTGCCGGGACTTCGGCGTAGACCCGGCGGACTACATCTCCAACGGCACCACCGTGGATCAGGTCAGGGCGGCGATCCTCGAACAGCTCCGCACGAACCGCGCCCCCCTGTCCACCAGCGTCCAGGCTCCGGAGAAGACGAATTCCGCAGAGACGCCTCCGACGCTCTCCTGCTTCGGTGCTCCCGCGTGGCGGTGGAGAACCCCACCCCCGGCGCACGTCAGCTGCAGGGCATGAGCCTGCGCGACCTGGGCATCGAATGCCTGATGCGGGACGGGCAGCACAACGCCAGCGCCCTGCTCCGCATGAGCGGCGATGACCTCTACGCGGAACTGAGCCGCCAGTTCTACAACCCCACCGCAGCCTTCCCCGCCATTCTGGATGAGACCATCCGCAAGAGCATCGTCTACCTGTACAACCATGTGCCTACCACCTTCCAGGCCTTCACCACCACCGGGAGCCTGAAGGACTTCAAGCAGACCGCAGACCACGAGTACGTCATCGGCGGCGTGGGCGACTTCCTGCTGGTGCCGGAGAACGGCGAACTCAAGGCCGACACGCCCAGAACCGACCGCCTGCCCCAGCGCAAGCTGGACACCTACGGGAAGCAGTTCAGCATGACCCGTCAGGCATTCATCAACGATGACATCGGCTTCCTGACCGAAGTTCCCGGCCTCTATGCCACGGCGGCGAAGAAGACCATCGACAAGCAGGTGTACAAGCTGCTCTTCGAGAACAAGGCCATCTTCGACGGCAAGAAGTTCTTCAGCGCGGATCACCGCAACCACATCACCACCGGCAGCAAGCCCTCCCAGGCCAGCATCCAGCAGATCATCCTGAAGATGCAGCAGCAGGTGGATCAGTTCGGGGAGGCCATCTACATCACCCCCCGCACCATCGTGGTACCCGTTGGCTACGAGTTCGACCTGGCCGTCATTCTCCACTCCACCCAGGTGACCGGCTCCAACAACAACGACATCAACCCGCTGTACAACTACCCCCTGCAGATCGTCCAGTCTCCCGTGCTGAACGCCCTGGCGGGTACCGGAGCTTGTCCCTGGTTCATGGTGGCCAGCAGCGACAGCGCCCGTGGCATCCAGGTGGACTACCTGAACGGCCAGGAGACCCCCACCGTCCGCCGCATGGAGGTACCCGGCACCCTGGGCTTCGTCTGGGATATGTACCTCGACTGGGGCATCAGCGTCCGCGACTTCCGCGGCATCGCCCGGAACGACGGCGTAGCCCTGCCCACCGTTTGATCGGAGAAAGGAGCGATAGAACATGGCTACCAGCAACGCCACCTACGTCCAGCGCGGTGAAGCCCTGGACTACACCAACAGCACGGAGGCCGTCATCCCCGCCGGTTCCGTGATCAGCCTGACCACCCGCATCGGCGTGGCCGGGACGAACATCGCCCCCGGAGCCGTCGGCTCCGTCCACGTGGTCGGCGTCTTCTCCATGGACAAGACCGACAGTGAGGAAGTGGCGATGGGCGACGCCCTCTACTTCGACACCGCCACCGGCAAGATCACCAAGACCGGCACCAGCGACACGCCTCCCGCCGGTTACGCCGCCGCCCCCTCCGCCGCAGCGGAGACCACCGTCCTGGTCAACATCGGCTATCCCCCGGCCCCCGTAGCCGCTGCCGCAGGCTAATCCCCCATGGATGAGAGCGAGGACAAACGCCTCCTGCTGGCGCAGGCCTACATCGAGGCCGATGGCGGTCTGACCCTCTACCGTCCCGGAGACCTCCTGCCCTCGGACAGCCCAGACGCAGCGGCCTGGGTGGAGGCGGGGAGCGCCATCTGGGTAGACGCAGACTACCAGCCCCCCACCTATACACGGGCCAAACCGGCGACCGCTCTGGCTGGCCTCCCCGGCCTCGCAATAGGCGGGGAGGCCACCGGGGATGACCTGGTGGGCAGAGTACCGATGACCGAAGAAAGGAAGCGAGGCAAGTGGAGAGCTTGAGCTTCAAGGATATTATTCATAACGACATCAAGCAGACCTTCCTCAACCTGGAGGAATTCGGGGAGACCCACGAGGTGAACGGGACGCCGATGACGATCATCTTTGATGACATCGAGCACGTGGAGCGGGAGAAGCAGATGAAATCCACCATGGACGGACTCTTTGTCCGCCAGTACTTCATGTACGTTGCAGCGGATGCCTTCGGCCCCCTCCCCGCCCAGGGCAAGCTGGTAACAGTTGACGGGAAAAGGTATGCGATAGTGGACGCCACCGATGAGAGCGGCGTCTACGGCATCACCCTGGAGGCGAACCGGAGCAGATGAGCATGAAGACCCGCATCCAGGACGGCATGATCCGATTCGAGTTTGACGAAGCCGTCCTTCAGACCATCGAAAAGGCCCTGGGGGACATGAAGGGCCAAAGCCGGAAGGTGCTGAAGAACGCGGTCAACGCCACCGCGAAGCAGGCCCGCTCCGATCTGGCCGACAAGGCCAAAGAGGAATACATGGCGAAGAAGTCCGCACTCAACTCATCCATGAAGCTGGGCCGGGCCACGGTCTCGAAGCCGGAGGCCACCATCACCGTCACCGGGGGGACGCTGGAGCTTAAGAAGTTCAAGGCGACCACCCCCAGGAGCGGCGCTAAGGTGCAGATCACGACCGGCGGAACGCTGAAGCTGATCCAATCCCGCAAGGGGAACAAGGCAAAGGCATTCCTCGCAACCTTCGCCAGCGGCCACCAGGCCATCGTTCAGCGTCAGTACGGGAAGACGTACAAGACCGCGAGTGGCCGGAGTTCCCGACAGGAGAAATGGGGCCGGGGCGCAGACATGACACAGATCAAGAAGCTGCTCTCCATTTCGGCCCCCAAAATGATCGGGGATGAGAAGAAGGTCTTCGGCGTCCTTCGCCCGGAGATCTACGGCAACCTCATGGAAAACATCCGAAGGGAGATCGACAAGGTGGTGAACGCCACATGACCGCAAGAGAACTTCAAAAAGCCATCATGGAAGACCTCCGGGAGCTTTTCGCAACTGACCAGTTCAAGACCCCGGATGGGAAGATGGCATCCCCCGGCCTTTACCCGCAGTTCCTGCCGCAGCTGGAGAGCGACGATGACACCGATCCATTCCCCTACATCATCGTCCGCATTGACAGCGGCGGAATCGAGACCCAGACAGACCCGCACAAAATCTCGGTCATTTTAGTAATCGGCATCTTCGAAGACAGCCTGGAGAACGAAGGCCACGAATCCGTCCTGGAGATCATCGAACGCATCCAGCAGCACTACGAGGAAACACCGGCGCTGAAGGAGTTTGTCTGCGCCGACCCGTTCAACTGGGCGCTGCAGGATGAGCCGAGCTACCCCTACTTCTACGGGGCCGTGAACCTGGTCTTCCACGCCCCGGCCCCCAGAGCGAAATGGAGCGAACTCGTATGAGTACAAGGAAATCAACCCGAAAGGCGGCTGCAGAGCCGCAGACAAAATTTGTTTACGTCGGCCCCACCATCCTCGGCGTGGCCACGCGGAATACGGTCTACAGCGAAAAGCCGAAGGGGCTGGAAGCAGCCATCAAGGCAGCGCCGTACATGGCCGGTCTCTGCGTCCCAATCTCCAAGCTGGCTGACGCCATGGCCCAGATCAGCCGGAGCGAGGGCGGCGTTTACACACTCTACCAGAGGGCGCTCGCGGAGAGCGCCACCATCCAGAAAGGAGCGAATTAATTATGCCGTACCAGCATGGCGTCCGGGTGCAGGAAAGAGCCACCAGCATCGTCGCCCCCATCACCGGGACGGCGGGGCTGCAGGTGGTCTTCGGAACCGCACCCATCAACATGGCGGATGACCCCTACAAAGTGACCAACACCCCGGTCATTGCCTACAACTGGGCAGAGGCCGTCAGCAAGCTCGGTTACAGCGAGGAAAAGGACGAAGACGGCCACTACCTCTACACCCTCTGCGCCTCCATGTATGCCAGCTTTAAGCTGGTGAACGTGGCCCCGGTCATTTTCGTGAACGTGCTCGACCCCAAGAAGCACAAGAAGGAAAACGTGGAGGCTACCTACCCCGTGGAGAGCATGGAGGCCGTCATCCCCATCACCGGCATCCTGCCGGGCACCGTCCAGGTCAAGACAGAGGCTGACGATACCGCTCTGGAGGTTGAGACCGACTACGTCCTCTCCTTCAACGATGACGGCAACCTGGTCATCACCCTGGTCGCAGGAGGCAGGGGAGCGGAGGCCACGGGGCTGAAGGTCTCCTCCACCTCCATCGACCCCACCGTTGTGGATGCGGATGACATCATCGGAGCCTCTGCCGGGAGCGCGGAGAGCGGCTTTGAAGTGCTCCGCCAGGTTTACCCCAAGTTCGGCATGACCCCCGGCCTGATTATCGCCCCCGGCTGGAGCCATATCCCCGACGTGGGCATCGTCCTGGCCGCGAAGTGCCAGGAGATCAACGGTTACTTCTCCTGCGAGGGCTTCGTGGACATCGACAGCACCCCCAGCGGCTGCACCGCGTACAGCGACGTCAAGACCACCAAAGAGAGCGCCGGATGCAACAGCGAGCACATCATGGCCCTCTGGCCCTGCGTGGTTTCCGGCTCCATCAAGTTCTGGTACAGCGCCGTCATGGCGGCACTGACCGCCTACCTGGACGCGAACAACGATGACGTGCCCAACCTCTCCCCCTCCAATGAGCTGGTCGGCATCACCGGCACCGTCCTGGCCGACGCCGTTTACACGGAGAACGCCGACGGCACCGGCGGCACCTGGAGCAAGGAAGTCCTGCTGGATCAGCTGCAGGCCAACGTGGTGAACAGCTTCGGCGTCTCCACCGCCCTCAACAACAACGGCTGGAGAACCTGGGGCAACCGCACCGCCGCCTATCCGGCCAACACCGACCCCAAGGATATGTGGTTCTGCTGCCGCCGGTTCTTCAGCTGGTGGGGGAACAGCTTCATCCTGACCTATGCACAGAAGGTGGACGACCCGGCGAACCGCCGCCTCATTGAGAGTATCGTCGACGCAGAGAACATCCGTGGCAACGCCTACGTTGCCCAGGACAAGTGCGCCGCAGCCCGAATTGAGTTCATCGCAGAGGAAAACTCGGTGACCGACCTGATCAACGGGAAGCTGACCTTCCACCAGCACCTCGCCCCTTACGTTCCGGCGGAGGACATCCTCAACACGCTGGAATTCGATCCCGACGCTCTGCAGAGCGCCCTGACTGGAGGTTGATCTAAATGGCAATCGTAGGAATTCCTGAAGCCATCCACGACTTCAATATGTACCTGACCGGCAACAAGCTCGGAGGCATCACCGGCGAAGTGGAAATGCCCCCGTTTGAGAGCATGACCTCTACCGTCTCCGGGGCCGGTATTCTTGGAGAGTACGAGGCCCCCACACCCGGCCACTTCGGCAGCATGGAGCAGGAGATCCCCTTCCGCTGCATCAACCGGGACTACTTCAACATGGTAGACCCCACCCAGCCCCTGGAACTGACCCTGCGAGGGGCCATCCAGTACGCCGCAGCCTCCACCCAGGCCACGGAGTACATGGGCATGAGGGTGGTCTTCCGGGGCAAGCCCAAGAACGTCAACATCGGAACCGTCCGCCAGCGGGGCAGCATGGACAGCACCATCACCCTGGAACTGACCTACGTCCTGGTGGAGATGGACGGCAAGTCGATGATCGAGATTGACAAGATCAATCCCACCTACAAGGTAAACGGGAACGACGTCCTGTCGAAAGTCAAGCAGCTCACCTAAGCCATAGGAGGAAAGAGACATGGAACAGCCCATCACCAACACCACCCTCGTGGAGGCCCCCGCCAGCGAGGCGGAGGCCACCACACTGGTCAAGTTCAGCAAGCCCTACAAGTTCGAGGGGCAGACCTACTCGGAGATCGACCTGTCCGGCATGGACAGCCTCACCGCAGAGGACATGATCGCCGCAGAGAAGCACCTGATGCGAACCGGCGTCTTCTCCCCGCTCCCGGAGATGACCGTGGAGTACGTCCAGTTCATCGCCGCCAGAGCCTCCGGCCAGCCCGTCGAGTTCTTCAAGGGGCTTCCCCCGAAGGACGCCATCAAGGTCAAAAACCGGGTGACCAGTTTTTTCTACGGAGAGGACTGACCCCGGAAGACGGGAAAGACCTCCGCAGACTATGCGTCCGGCTTTCCATGACGCTCCATTCAGGATTTACCGACCTAATGCGGATGACCATCGGCGACCTCGTCGAGACCACGAATGAGGTCATCAAGATAAGCAAGGAGGCGGCAAAACGTGGCAAGCGCAAGTAGGGGAAAAGAATACAGCCTTGCAGTGAAGATCGCCGGTTCTGTCGCCTCCTCCTTCAACAGCGCCATGGGGGCCGCAGAGAACCGAATCAGCGGCCTCGGCCAAATCGCAAAGCAGGCGGCGGCAATCGCGTCCGCAGCCTGGGGGGCGCTGAAGATTGGGGAATTCGTGACGGATTCCGTCCAGGCAGCGGTGGACTTCGAGAGCGCCATGGCAGACGTCGCAAAGGTCGTGGACGGCCTGCGAGATGAAAACGGGAACCTCACCGACTCCTACTACGCCATGTCGGACTCCATCGTCCAGATGTCGAAGGACATCCCCATGGCGGCAGAGGATCTGGCGGCAATCACCGCATCCGCAGGCACCGCAGGTATCGCCGCAGAGGAACTTACTGCATTTACAGAGACCGCCGCCAAGATGGGCGTGGCCTTTGACACTACCGCCGACCAGGCGGGTGACTGGATGGCCAAGTGGCGCACCTCCTTCAGCATGGGCCAGGAGGAAGTCACGGCCCTGGCAGACCAGATCAACTACCTATCGAACAACAGCGCATCCACAGCTTCAGAGATTTCCACCATCGTGACGGCGGTGGGGCCGCTGGGCGACGTGGCAGGCATCTCAGCCGCCCAGATCGCCGCCCTCGGCTCCACCATGGTAGGCGTCGGCGTCCAGCAGGACGTGGCGGCAACCGGCATTAGAAAGCTGGCCACCACCATGGTGGCCGGATCTTCGGCCACAAAAGCGCAGGCCACCGTGCTTCAGCAGCTGGGCCTGGACGCCACCGAGATGGCGGAGCGGATGCAGACCGACGCGGAGGGGGCCATCCTCACCTTCCTGGAGGCAGTCAGCAAGCTGCCGGAGGCGGAGCAGGCTGCCGCCCTGAAAAACTACTTCGGCCAGGAATCTGTCGGGGCCATCGCCCCGCTCCTGACCAACCTCGACGTGCTGCGGGAGCGGTTCGAGATGGTGGCGGACGCCCAGCTCTATGCCGGGAGCATGGACGCGGAGTACGCCGCCAGAGCTGCCACCACAGCGAACAACATCCAGCTCTACGAAAACCGGATCGCCGCCCTGAAAATCCAAATCGGCGACTACCTGCTGCCTGTGGTGAACAAGGTGCTGGCCGCAGCATCCGGCGGACTGGACTGGATCAGCGACAAGATCGCCTCCGCAGAGGGGACGGTCTCCGGCTTCATCGGGACGGTGCAGAGCAAGGCGCTGGCAATCTTCACGATGATCCGGCCAAAGCTGGAGTCCATCGGCGCTAAGGCGCAGGAGATATTCACCGCTCTTTCCGGGCAGTTGACCGCCGCTTTCGAGGCGGTGCAGCCCGCGCTTAACTGGATCATCGACACGGCACTTCCTACGGCAATCAGCGCCGTCCTGGATCTGGTGGACGCCTTCGGCTCGGTCGTCCTCACCGCCTTGGAGTTCAAGGAGGTGCTGATCGCAGCGGCTGCGGTCTACGGAGCATTCAAAGCCGGAAAGGCCCTGCAGAGCATGATCCAGGGATTCCAGCAGGCCAAGGTGACGCTGGCGCTTTTCAAGGCCAGCGCCCAGGGGGCCACCATCGCACAGACGGCATTCAACGGGACGCTGACCCTTGGAGAAACGCTGACCGCCCTATTTACAGGGCAGGTGACACTGGCGCAGCTGGCCCAGGCAGGATGGGCCACCGTGACCGGAGCGGTGACAAAGGCCTTCGGAGCCTTGAACGCCGTCCTCATGGCAAACCCCATCGTTTTGATCGTGACGGCCATCGCCGCCGTGATCGCCATCCTGGTAGTCCTCTACACAAAATGCGAGGGCTTCCGCAACTTCGTCAATTCGGTGGCCAGCGCCATCGTCGGCTTCGTGAAGAACGCAGCCTCGGCCATCGCCGGATTTTTCAAAAACCTCTGGGCCACCATCCAGGGCATCTGGTCGGCGGTTTCCGGCTGGTTCAAGACCAACGTCATCGACCCCGTGGTGAACTTTTTCGCCCCCATCGTTCAGTGGATCAGCGGCTTCTTCCGGGGCTGCTGGATCATCATCCAGGCGGTCTGGGCGGCAGTCTCCGGCTGGTTCAAGACCAACGTCATCGACCCCGTGGTGAACTTTTTCGCCCCCATCCCCGGCATCATCGGTGGATTTTTCTCCGGCCTTTGGACTTCCATCCAGAGCATCTGGGCGACCGTCTCCGGCTGGTTCAGCCTCAACGTAATTCAGCCCCTGGTGAACTTCTTCGCCCCCATCGTCGAGAGCATCGGCGGATTTTTCGCAAACCTCTGGGCCTCCATCTGCAGCATTTGGCAGGCCGCAGGAGCCTGGTTCTCCGAAAACGTGACCACCCCCATCAATAACGCCTTCCAGGCCATCGGCGACTTCGTGAAGGGAATCTTCAACGGCCTGATCGGCATGGTGGAGGGCATGATCAACCGGATCATCGGGGCCATCAACAGCTTCATCGGCGGCTTTAACGACGTGGTCGGCTGGGGCGCTTCCTTCATTGGCGTCGATTGGGAGGGCCTTGCAACAATCCCGGAGGTATCCCTCCCCCGGCTGGCCAAAGGCGGCATCGTGGACAGCCCCACCATCCTGGAGGCAGGCGAAGCCGGAACCGAGGCCATCGTTCCCCTCTCCGAGCTATGGGGCAAGATGCAGGACATGATCTCCGGCCCCGTCGGATACATGGCCGACAGGGTATCCGCCCTGGCTGACCGGATGGAGTCCATGGAGATCGGCTCCACCGCCACCCCCATCTCCGAGCTGCTGGCCAAGCTGCAGGAACTCGGACGCGGCGGAGACCCCGACCCGAATGACCCGGAGGGCGGAGGGCCGGTCTACCACATCACCTACGCCCCGCAGTACTGCTTCGAGGGCGGAGCGCCCAGCAGAGAGGACATGACCGACGCAGAGCACATCTCCCAGGAGGAATTCGAGCGCCGGATGAATCAGTGGATGAAGGACAACGCAAGAAAGAGGTTCTAAGCCATGGACACCATCATCACCATCCAGGGCGACACCTGGGACACCATCGCCCGCAGAGCCTACGGGGACGAGAAAGCTGCCCAGGCGCTCATGGAGGCCAGGGAGAACATCCGCCTATTGGACTATCAGATATTCCCCGGCGGCGTCCACGTGGCCGCTCCGGCCCTGCCAGAGGAAACGCAGCAGGACAGCGGCCTCCCGGAATGGAGGCGATGAACCATGGAACCGCGCAAAGCAACCGTGACCCTGACCTACAACGGCGCAAACGCCACGGAATCCATTGTCCCAGACCTGGCCTCCTTCAGCTACATCGACGTGGCCAGCGGGAGCAGCGACAGCATCAGCGTGGAGCTGACCGACCGGGGCCGTCGCTGGATCGGCCCATGGTTCCCCGTCAAAGGGGACACACTCAAGCCGGTCATTCAGACCCAGAACTGGAACGGCGATGGGCAGATCCAGGCCTTCGCCTGCGGCACCTTCCAGGTGGACGATTTCAGCTTCAGCGGGGGGCCACCCATCCGGCTCAGCCTGGAGGGGCTGGCCCTCCCCGCAGACAGCAGCTTCAAGACCACCCAGCGCACCCTCACCTATGAGGACGCCACGCTGCAGGAGATCGGCCAGGAGATTGCAGGCCGTGCCGGTATCGCCCTGTTCTACGAAGCCGACACCATCAACATCAAGCGCATCGAGCAGACCAACCAGTCGGACTGCGAGTTTTACAACAAGCTGGTCACAGACTACGGCCTGGTGCTGAAGATTTACGACAACCGGCTGGTGGTATTTTCAGAGGCCCGTTACGAGGCAAAGGCGGCGAAGCTGACCTTGACGGAGGCGGACTTTGAACCCGGCTGGTCTTGGGACACCACCCTGGAGGGCACCTACACCGGCATCAAGTACCAGTACACCAACGCAGACCAGAACAAGACCTTCACGGTCGAGGCAGGCGGAGGCAACCGCATCAAGACCAGCAACACCGCCGCCGACAACCTCTCGGAGGCCATCACCATCGCCCTGGCGGAGCTGAACACCGCCAATAAGGGCACCACCACCATGAGCATCACGCTCAAGGCCCAGCTCGGCCTGATCGCCAGCGACTGCGTGGAGATCAAAGGCCTGCAGAGGCTGGACGGCAAGTATTACATCGAGAAGATCACCCACAGCATCGGCAGCGGCTACAAAATGGCCCTGGAGATGCGCCGGGTGGAGGAACGGATCACCACCGTGACCGTGGCAAAAGAAAGCGCCGCATAACGGCGGGAAAGTGGGAGGCCCATGGACAAGCAGCAGCTCCTGCGTATCGGCAGGATCTCCAGCTACAACTTCCCGGACGGCACCGCACGGGTGACCTACGACGATAAGGACGGCAGCACCACGCCGGAAATCCCCTTCCTAGCCTGGGAACACTGGCGACCGAAGATCGGAGACCAGGTGCTGGTGGGCCACCTCTCCAACGGCACCAGCAGGGCCATCATCCTCGGCCCCTTCTGGTATGAGGGACACCGGCCCCACGGTGGCCGGGAGGGCCTCTACCGCCAGGAGTACACGAGCACCCTGGGTGGGGACGCTGCAGAGTACGACGAAAAGACCGCCTCCCTGACCATTCAGGCAGGCGGCTGCACCATCACCCTGGCAGGCGGAAAGGTCACCGTCGACGCCCCGTCCGGCGTGGAGGTGACCACCACCGTCACCGCAGCAACAGAGGTGACCGCCGGAGCCATCAAGCTCACGCAGCACACCCACACCGGCGTCCACGGCGAAACCTCTAAGCCCCATTGATAGGAGGGCAGCATGGCAATCGGAAATTGGGGGACTGACATCGTCTTCCGGGTGAGCGAGCGGGAGGCCCTGCTCCTTCAGAGCCTGAACCGCACCGTCAGCGCCGAATGGGCGGCACACAGCCGCATCGGACTAAAGAACCAGTCGGAATTCATCCGCCCAGGGCTGCAGCAGGTGACGTTCACCATGGTACTGGACGCCACCCTCGGCATCCGGCCCAGGGCGAACATCGAGCGGCTGGAGACCCTGGTGGAGCGGGGGGCGGTAAACACCCTGGTCATTGGAGGCCGGAGGGTGGGCCGACACCGCTGGAAGATCAACAGCACAAGCGAGGCATGGAACACGATCCTGAACGGCGGCGAGCTGCTGCGAGCCAGCGTCAGCGTGACCATGGAGGAATACCTATGAGGGGAGGAACCGCAGGTGGAAGTTGCAGACATTGAGGTCGGCTTCGAGTACGGTGCCGGAGACGGGGCCACGGAGCGGGAGATCATCCGAAATGTGGAGATGATCATGGCAACTCCGGTCGGCTCCTCCCCTTTGTACCGGGACTTCGGCGTGGACAACTCCATGCTGGACAAGCCCCTGGACGTGGCCCGCAGCCTATACGCGGTCGCCGTCATGGAGGCCGTGGACAAGTGGGAGCCGCGAGCCAGGGCGGAGCAAGTGACCCTGACCCCGGAGGCATCCGGGAAACTTCGAGCAAAGGCGGTGATCGTGCTTGCTTAACGAAACCCTGAAGCCGCTGGCGGAGCTGCCGGACGTCTCCTTCATCGACAACGATACCATCGACGCGATGATGCAGCGCCTGGTCTCCAACTACGAGCGGCGATACCAGGAGATCACCGGCAAGGAGGTAACGCTGGGGGCAGCAGACCCCATGCGGATCGCCCTCTATGCCGTGGCCCTCGACCTCTACCAGACGGAGCAGTACGTCGACCGGGCTGGGAAGCAAGACCTCCTGAAATACAGCTACGGCGAATTCCTGGACGGCCTCGCCGCCAACCGGAGCGTGAGCCGGAAAGAGGCCACGGCAGCACGGACTACCGTGCGCTTCACGGCCTCGGAGACGAAGGACTACGCCCTGGCCATCCCGGCAGGCATCCGCGTGACCAACGGTGACGGAATCTACTTTACCACCGTGGAGTACGCGGAGATCGCTCCCGGAGACGAATATGTGGACGTGGAGGCGGTCTGCACCGCAGAGGGGACGGAGGGGAACAATTTCCTCCCCGGCCAGGTGGACATTCTGGTAGACCCCCTGCCCTACATCCAGAGCGTGGCCAACGTCACCACATCGGAGGGCGGAGCCGCCAGGGAGAGTGACGAAAGCCTCGCGGAGCGCGTCTACCTGGCCCCATCCGGCTACAGCACCGCAGGCCCATCGGACGCATACGTCTACTGGGCAAAGACCTTCAACGCCGGTATCGGCTCGGTTGTTCCGGTCTCCCCGGAGCCGGGGAAGGTCGACGTCTATGTTCTTATGACCGACGGCTCCATGCCGGGAGAGGAACTGCTGCAGGAGCTGCAGGACTACCTCACCGAGGAACGCATCCGGCCCATGACCGACCTGGTGACGGTGAAGAAGCCGGAGGCCGTGGAGTTTTCCATCGACCTGACCTATTACATCAACCGCAGTGACCAGGCCAAGGCCGTCACCATCCAAGAGAACGTGAAAAAGGCCGTGGCGGAGTACACCACCTGGCAGACCTCAGAGATTGGCCGGGACATCAATCCGGATGAGCTGGTGCAGCGTATCAAGGCAGCAGGAGCCAAGCGGGTGGAGCTGACCGCCCCCACGTTTGCCGTGGTCGGTGAGACCCAGGTGGCCAAATGCACCGCCAGCGCCGCCGACAACGGGGGGCTTGAGGATGATTGAGCTATACGACGGCCAGATCACCGACCTGCTGCGGAACAACCCGCTCCAGTATGACCCGGAGGTCATGGCCATGGGCTATGCCATCCGGGAGGAAAAGCGGCGCATCATGGTTGAGACGGCGCAGACCCTCACCATGGCCATGCTGGACAACGCCCCGGAGTTCGTCCTGGACGTCCTGGCCGTGGAGCTTCGCACCCCGGCCTACGATGAGACGCTGCCCGTAGAGACGAAGCGGACGCTCATCAAGGGGACGCTGGAGTTTTACGCCCACCTGGGGACACCCTGGGCGGTAAACTGGGTGATCCGCTCCATCTTCGGAAATGGCAAGGTCACCGATTGGTATGAGTACGGCGGCGAAGCGCATCATTTCCGGGTGAGCGCCATGAATGACGGCACCTTCGAGACCCTGGAGGGACTGGCGGCATTCATTCGGATGATCTCCACCATCAAGCGGCTCTCCAGCTGGATCGACGGCATCACCGTAGACACCGACATGGGGACGCAGCCCCTGCGCTTCGGAGGCGTCATGGCCATCCAGACCAGACTGCCCATGCCGGAGATCACCCAGATCACCATGTTCGGCGCAAGCGTGGAGCTTGGCGGACGCATGGCCATCACGCCCAGGATCGCCGTCCCGGCCATCCCGGACGAAATCATAATGACCCATACGGGCCGGGTGGGGCTGCATCTGCTCCAGGAGAATAAAGGTGCGTCCCTCCCCCTCCCCGAAATTCCATAAGGAGGACACACCATGGAGTACGGATTCAAACCCACCACAAACGGACGCGCCCTGATCGCCGCCTGCGGGGCGCTGGAGCAGCCGCTGAAGCTGACCCGCGTGACCTTCGGCAGCGGCCTGGTGTCGGAGGGCACCAACCTGGCAGACCAGCACCAGCTGGTCGCACCCGTGGCGGACGGCACGATCGGAGAGCGGATGCACGAGAACGACCGCCTCTATCTCTCCGTCCAGTACGACAACAGCAAGCACCCCGAACAAGCAGCCTTCAACCTGGCGGAGTTCATCATCTACGCCATGCACCCGGAGACGCAGACGGAGACCGACGTGGCCTACGCCACCCTGGGCGATTACCAGCAGCCCGTCCCCGCCTACAGCGCAGACCTCCCGGCCAGCATTTTCTCCTTCCCCATGGTGCTGGTGGTCTCGGACGAAATCGAGGTGGTCATCGCAGCGGCCCCCGGCGTGGTGACTCACAACGACCTGCAGCAGCTGCTCAACGAAGGCGTCATCGGAATCTCCAAGCAGGAGATCACCATTCCCACAGAGGGCTGGTCGAGCGATCCGGCAGGCGCAGGGGATGAGGAAGCAGAGGGCGGCGACTTTAACAGCGACTACCCACAGCAGCTGGATATTGAGATCGCAACCATTACCGCCCGAATGACACCCATCCTGACGATCCACCCGGAATCCCTCCCCGACGCCGACGGCATCTGCCCCACCTGCCAGACTCTCGACGGGAAGCTCCGGCTCTTCGCAAAGGCAGCGCCCAAGGCAGAACTGCAGGCCACCCTCAGTCTCGTGGGAGGCTCCGGGAGAATCGAATTTGTAACTGAGTAAGGAGGACAGAACCATGGGATACGGCCCCGTAAACGCCCCCAGCTCCGGCGGCAGCAGCGAGGAACTGGAGGCCGTCCGCAAACTGGCTCAAGGGGCGGCAGACACCGCAGATGCCGCAAAGAACACCGCTGACACCGCAAAGGCCACTGCCGATGCCGCCCTGGAGGCCGCGAATGCAGCCAGAGGCGTAGCCAACACCGCAAAGAGCACTGCCGATCAGGCCCTGGCACTTGCTGGTACCGCCAAGGACACCGCCGATACGGCCAAGGCCACCGCCGATCAGGCCCTGGAGACGGCCAACACGGCCAAAGCCACTGCCGACGCTGCAGCGTCCGCCGCCGCAAAGGCCCAGCAAACCGCAGACGAAGCGGCCCAGAGCATCAAGGACATCACCAATACGATCAGCTCCACGCCGTCGCAGAACGGCTCCCTGGTCTACAACGCCAGCGTCCAGTCCCCCACCTGGAACAGCTATAACCCGGAGCAGCTCACCCTGGGCGGCGTGACGGAGGGCACCAACGCCGGGGAGTACGAGGCGACCTTCACCCCGAAGGGAGAGTACGTCTGGAGCGACGGCACCCAGGACGCCCGGACGGTCACCTGGACGATCAAGCGGAAAACCGTCCAGCTGCCCGCTCAGAGCGGAAGCCTCACCTACACCGGCAGCGCCCAGTCGCCCACCTGGGACAATTACAGCGCCGTGGAGCTGGACATGGGCGGCACCACCAGCGGCACCAACGCTGGGAGCTACCAGGCCACCTTCACGCCCACAAGCAACTTCCAGTGGAGCGACGGCACCTACGGAGCCAAGAACGCCACCTGGAGCATCGCAAAGGCGGCAGGCTCCCTGTCCATCAATCCCACCACGATGACGCTGGACGTATCGACCCTTCAGAAAACCATCGCGGTCACCAGGGCCGGAAACGGCGTGATCTCCGTGTCGGTGGACAACACGGCCATCGCGGAGGCCAGCCTCTCCGGCACTACCATCACCGTCACCGGAAAGGCCAAGGGCACCGCGAAGATCACGGTCTCCGTCGCCGCCGGTACCAACCACACCGCTCCGGCCAGCGCGGTCTGCACCGCAACCGTCAGCCTGCCCAGCAAAACGCTGGCCGACAATGACCTGGCCACCATCCAGGCCGTGGGCGCAGCAGGCACCGGGGCCAGCTACTGGGCGGTGGGCGACAAGATCGGCATCGCCGTCAACGGCACCTTCGGAGGCCTCACGCTGAACCAGACGGTCTACGCCTTCATCCTGGGCTTCAATCACAACCAGAGCGTGGAGGGCAACGGCATCGACTTCCAGTTCGGAAAGACGGCGGATGGCAGAGACATCGCCTTTGTGCAGAGCTACGGCAGCACCGGCAGCGGCTTCTGCATGAACACATCGAACACCAACTCCGGCGGGTGGAAGAACAGCTACATGATGAAGACCATCTGCCCCGCCTTCCTCAACGCCCTCCCGGCGGCATGGCGGAACGCCATCAAGAACTGCACCAAGTACAGCGACAACACCGGCGGCGGAAACGACACGGCCAGCTACGTCACAGCGACCACCCAGAAGATCTTCCTACTGGCGGAGTTCGAGGTACACGGCACCCGCTACTACGCCAACAGCGCGGAGAAGAACTATCAGAAGCAGTACGACTACTACAAAAACGGCAACAGCAAGGTCAAGTACCAGCACAGCAGCACCGGCTCCGCCTGCTTTTGGTGGCTGCGCTCGGTCTTTGCGAGCGGCACGACGACCTTCTGCAGTGTGAGCACAGGCGGGGGCGCGGACTACCTCAGCGCCTACTCTTCGTATGGCTTCGCGCCGGGCTTTAAGGCCGCCTAATCCAAAAATCCGACACCCAGTGAAGCGGTGGGGGCGAAAGCCCCCGCCAGCGGAACGCAGACCAACGCCAGGGAAAGAGAGATCACGCCATGTCCGTTTACAAATCCCGCCGGAAGGACGCATCCGCCCAGTTCATCGCAGACGCCAGGGAACTGCGCCGGATGACCGCCAGGGCCGTGAAGCGGTTCCCCAGCAGCTACCGGTACATCGTGACCAACGGCCTGCTGGAGATGGCCAGGGAGATCGTGGTCAACGCCGTGAAGGGCAACGCCGTCTACCTGCACAAAGACCTCCCACAAGGGGACTTCGACCTGCGGCACCGATACCTGAAGATGGCGGAGGTGACCGCAGACGCATACCTGGAGGAAATCACCTTTGCCTTCTCCCTTGTGGATGATGGGAACAGCTTCTTCAAGAACAAGGCCGAATACCAGAAGGTCTTCAACGGCCTCACGTCCCAGGGCAACACCGTCCTGAAGCGGCTGCGGAAGGTGATCGACTCGGACAAGGATCGCTGGCGGCGGTACCAGAAGGAAAAGGCTGAGGCCACGCCGAAGCCTCCACCCAAGGCCACCGGCGGAGGGCAGCACACGCCGCCCCCGCCGCCCTGGCCACCCAACGCATAAATCCCCATTAGGGCAAGCTCTGACGGCTCCGCCTGCAATTGGTGGCTGCGCTCGGTCAATGCGAGCAACACGACGAACTTCTGCAATGTGAACACAGACGGGAGCGCGAACAACAACAACGCCTACAATTCGAATGGCTTCGCGCCGGGATTTAAGAAAACGTTACTGGGGCCAGAAATAGTAGCCAACGGCGAACCCGTGCCCCAAAACTTAAAGGAGAGCTTGCACCTTGGAGCCTGACCCGGACAACCGGGCTTCATTCCTAAAATCGCCCCACGACACGATCCGCCCGGACGCTGCTTGCATGGCCGGGGAGTTTGGTGGGCACCAAACCGCAGCTTCAGACCGGAGCGGCGGGGCGGGCCTCCCCGGTTTCATTGGCGGACGTTACGCAGCTGCACTGAAAAACCACCCCCGATGACGGGACAGGTGCCGGAAGCGACGCACCCGGCAAACCACCCGCCGGAGGGGCCGTCTGTGCGTGGGGGCTGCGTCAGACCTAAACAGAGAGGGGACAGCCCCTTTGACAAGTGAAGAACGGCGGGAGGCCCGCTACCAGCGCCGAAAGGCGAAACGGGAGGCAAAGGCCCTGGAGGCCACCGGAAAGACCTTCGACGAAGTGATCAACTTCGGAAACATGGTGGAGGCCGGAAGGAAGTGCTGCGACGGCTCCCGCTGGAAGACCTCGACGATCCTATTTGAAACGCACCTCCTGCCGGAGTGCGCCGACATCGTGGAGACCCTCGCCGGGGAGAAGCGGCGGTTCAAGGGCTTTCACAGCTTTACCACCGTGGAGCACGGCAAGGCCCGTCAGATCGACGCCCTCCCCATCCAGGAGCGGGCGGGGCAGAAATGCCTATGCCAGCACTACCTGACCAAAGCCTTCTCTCGGAGCTTCATCTCCACCAACAGCGCCAGCCTGGAGGGCAGGGGCATGGACTACGCCCTGGAGACCCTGCACCAGCAGCTCACCCGCCACTTCCACCGGTACGGCCTGGAGGGCGGCATCTACCAGTTCGACTTCAAGGGCTACTTCGGAAGCCTGCCCCACGATCTAATCAAGGCCAGGGCCAGACGGGTGATCCGGGACGATAGGCTCTACCGGCTCTACTGCAGCTACATCGACGATTTTCTGAAGATGAAGACCGCAGACCCAAAGGCGAAGCGGAAGCGTGGCGTGGGCCTGGGGAGCGAGGTCTCCCAGATCACCGCCCTGGACGCAGCCAGCCCCATCGACCACTACTTCAAAGACCGGCGGCGGGTGGAGGCCTATGGCCGGTACATGGATGACGGCTACGCCATCAGCCCCTCCCTGGAGGAACTGCGAGACCTCGACCGCTGCAACCACCTGCTGGCAGCAGACCTGGGCCTCACCCTGAACGACAAGAAATGCATCATCACCCCCTTCAAGCACCACAGCTTCACCTTCCTGAAGGTGCGATTCACGCTGCAGGAGAGCGGCAAGGTCACCATGAAGCTGAGCCGCCAGAGCATCAAGGCCATCCGGCGGAAGATGGATATCTTCAGGGCCTGGGTGACGGAGGGGAAGATGGATGCCGAAGACGCCATCCAGAGCTACCAGAGCTGGAGGGCGCACGCGAAGCGGTGCGACAGCTACCGCACCCTTGAGTCCATGGACGCCCGCTTCACGTCCATGTTTGCGCCGGAGCTTCGGCGCAGGAAGAACAAATTCCCCTGCACCCTCCGGGCCAAGAAGACAAAGGCCGGGTGGGAATACACCAGAATCACGCAGCAGGCCACCCAGGCCGCATAAGGAAGGAGCCGCCCATGGAATACATCGTCCACCACAGATGCCGGGAACTCTCCGCTGCCGGAGATATGCTGAACCTGCCCTACGGCACCCGGCTGAACACCATCGGAGACTTTATCGCCACGGCGGAGGGCAGAGCGATCTGCTTCACCACCAGCGAGCTGGCGCACCGCTACATGGCCCGGAACGACGATGGCCGGGGCCTGGAACGGGGCAAGGTCTCCTGGGCCATCGCCTACAGCCGGAGAGAGCGCCGGAGTGATGACGGCAGACACCGCCAGCGGTTCACCGACCGGGAGATCGAAATGCTGGAGCGGGAGTGGAGCCGCTACCTTGTACCGGACGCAGAGACCATCCTATTTAACCACGCCTTCTTCGAGGCGGAGCCGGAGGAACTGCTCCCCCTTGCAAGGGCGCTCAACATCAAACCGTAAAAGGAGGACACCACCATGTACAAGATCATCAGCGCCGGGAAAATCGTCGCCCTCTGCGACGCCCCCAGGTACGTCACCAGGAACCCGGACACCGGGGCGCTGGTGGAGACCACTGCGGAGGACGCCATCGGCGTATCCGTGGCCGGGACGCTCTACAACCTGAACGGCGGCAGCGGCATCCCGGACGCACCGGAGGCCGTGGTCTCCGAGGTGGAGGGCGGCGAGATGGTATTCATCGCCATCTCCCAGGCCGACGCCGTCAGCACCACCAGCGGGATCGCCTTTGTCGCCATGGCGGAGGCCGGGACGATTGACGGCGTGACTGCCGGAGAACACGCCGACCTCTTCTCTCCGTGGGCCTATCCCGTCAACTACACCGTGGGCCAGATCCGGCGCTACACGGACGGGAAGCTGTATAAGTGCCTTCAGGCCCACACGTCGCAGGCGGACTGGACGCCGGACACGGCGGTGAGCCTGTGGGTGAGCATCTCAGACCCGGCGGAGGAATGGCCGGAGTGGTCTCAGCCCCTGGGAGCGCATGACGCCTACTCCAAGGGGGCAAAGGTGAGCCACAACGGGAAGCACTGGATCAGCGACCTGGACGCCAACGTCTGGGAGCCTGGGCAGTACGGATGGACGGAAGCCCCGGCGGAGGCCCAGGAGGAATGAGCAACCTGCAGATGATCGAGGCGCTCTGCACTCTCTGCGAGGAACAGAGCCGCATCATTCGGGCGATGGCCCTCCGGCTGGGGGAGCTGGGGGACACCGCCCTGAAGGACGAGATTGCAAGGGCGGACGCCCGATACCGCCAGATCATCGGAAGTGAGGAATGGCCCGACCCCTGCCCGGAAGGGAGGGAAGAAGCATGAGCCTACGAGAAGCCCTCGCAGGCGGCGGGGGGCTGCTCCTGCTGCTCCTGACGCTGGTGGAGATCGCCCCCATCAAGGTCAACCCCTGGTCTGCCCTGGCGAAAGCCCTTGGGAGGGCCATCAACGCCGACGTGCTGAAGGAGCTGGGGGCCGTGAAGCAGGGGCTGGCCGACCACATCCGCATGGACGATGAGCGCAACGCCGACGAGCACCGGGCCAGAATCCTCCGGTTCAACAATGAACTGCTCCGGGACATCCCCCACACGAAGGAGGAATTCATCGACATCCTGGCCGACATCGACTACTACGAGCGGTATTGCGATGAGCACAAGGGCTACAAAAACAACCGTGCCTCCCACGCCATCGCCAATATCAGCAGGGTGTACGATGACCGGCTTCGGGAGCACGACTTCCTGGCATCCTCATCCAACGAACGAGACACCGAAGACACGCTCGACACCTGAAAGGAGAGAACACCATGGACACCTTCAAGAAACGCCTTGCAAACCTGCTCACCGTGAAATCCCTGGTCACACTTATTTTGACCGGCGTCTTCGCCTTCCTGGCCGTCACCCAGCAGATCGCCCAGGACTTCATGACGGTTTACGCCGTGGTCATCGCCTTCTACTTCGGAACCCAGTCCCAGCGGATCGCAGACGCCACGGAGGCGGAGAAGACCGGCACCCCCGCCACAGTGAACTACTACTACCGCCCCCCTGATGGAGAAACCGCCGCTGTAGCCGGAACCGAGGTGACCGCCGATGGGGAGGAAGCGAAAGCGTAGCAGGGCTGCGTCCCCCGTGAAGTTTTCCAAGAAGGTGGTCATCGCCATTCTGGCGGAGGTAACTGCCTTCACGGTGGCCATGATCGTGGTCTACATGAAGACCGGGGGGACGCCAGACACCCTCATCGTCTCCTTCTTCTCCTTCATCGGAGGGGAGGCCGGAGTGCTCGGCCTGATCCGATACGGAGATTCCAAGTACCCAAAGCAGGACGCGAACACCAGCACCGACGCCGGGGCCTCCACCGGCTCCGACGGCGGCGTCGGATGAAGAAAGGACACCTACTATGAGCAACAGCAAGCTGGCGAGCGTCACCTTGATCTCGCCCAACAAAAACAGCCCCAGGAACAAGCCCATCGACCGGATCAGCATCCACTGCTTCGTGGGCCAGGTGACGGCCAAGCGAGGCTGCGAAGTCTTCCAGCCCACCAGCAAAAAGGCCTCCTGCAACTACGTCGTGGGATACGATGGCAGCATCGGCCTGTGCGTCGACGAAGGAGATCGGAGCTGGTGCACCTCCAGCCCCGCCAACGACCACCGGGCCGTGACCATTGAGACCGCCTCCGACAACAAAGACCCCTACGCCGTGACCGACAAGGCCTATGCCGCCCTGCTGAATCTGGTGGAGGACATCTGCCGCCGGAACGGGAAGACGAAGCTGCTCTGGCTCGGAGACAAGGACAAGACCCTGGCCTTCAAACCGGCGGCAGACGAAATGGTGCTCACCGTCCACCGCTGGTTTGCAAACAAGGCCTGCCCCGGCCAGTACCTCCTCGACCGGCACCCGGAGATCGCAGCGGAGGTGACCCGGCGTCTGGGCGGAGACGCCCAGACCTCCGGCACCGGCACCACCCAGGCCACGGACAACCTCTACCGGGTGCGGAAGACCTGGGCGGACGCCAAGTCCCAGGTGGGGGCCTACAAGAGTCTGGCCAATGCCAAGAGAGCGGTGGACAGCCACCCAGGCTACGCAGCCTTCGATGGCACCGGCAAGCAGGTCTACCCGGAGCCGGAGACCAGCTTCCGGCCGTACCAGGTGCAGGTCACCACGGCCAACCTCCGCATCCGCACCGGCCCCGGTACCAACTACGCCGCCACCGGCGGCTTCACCGGAGCTGGCGTTTTCACCATCGTGGAGGAAAGCCCCGGCACCGGTAGCACCGCCGGGTGGGGCAAGCTCAAGAGCGGAGCCGGGTGGATCAGCCTGGACTACGCCAAGAAAATCTGAACAAAGGCCTCCTCGCGCTTCGGATACCCTCATGCGCGAGGGGGCCGCTTTGCATTGGCCCCTGCTGGCCCCTGTGCGGCCCCGTGTGGGCCTTTTGCGTCCGGGGGCATAAAGAGACACCCCCACCGCCCTATGGCCGTCTTTTTTCCAATGGAAAAAAGCCAGAGGGCAGCGAGGGCGGCAGACCGTGGGCAAGGGCAAAAAGAAGGAGCGGCCAGCGCCCCCGTGTGGAGCCGTAGCCGCTCACCTGCTCCGCCCCTTCAATAGAGGCTGATCGTGAACCCGTTGCGCTTCAGATAGGCATCCGCCTGGGCTTCCTGGGTGAAGGTGCGGGACTTCTTCTTCTGGCGATCCCTGCCCAGCACCACCGTGTCCCCTATGCCCTTGATGACCCACTGGAGCTTCCCGTTCTTTTGCACCAGGTTGAAGTAGACCATCTCGCCCTTTGCATTCGCCAGCTTCGCCATTGTTCATGCCTCCTTACTCACAACGCCGTCACAATACAGACCACCGTCCCGCCTCGCATGGGCCATGCACCGAAGGAAGGTGTCCATCAAATCGGCGAAAGGCTCATCCTCCATGTAGTACTCCAGCTCGTCGGCATCATCCGGGCCGACGGAGAGGTCGCCGTATTCGATGTCGCCGTCTGCGACGCCCAGGGCCAGCCAGCCATTCAAAAAAGACTCGTTATTCACATTCCGTGCGATAAACTCCATCGCCTTCAGCATTTTGATGCGTTCGTTTGTGTTCATTTCAAAACCCTTTCCCGCCTGCCATCATCAGCGCCGGGAGGCGATCCCCGGTCGGACGGCCCAGGGTGGGCCGTTTCGGCTTAGTAGGTTTTATGGGCGCTGCGGGCCATTCCGTGGATCGCGGAGGCGATGCAGCCCTCGATGGTCGGCCCGTCTTCCCAGTGATTGGGGCCGACGAAGCGCCAGACCTTGGAGCCGTTCGGAATGACGCCCAGGACAGCTACCTTGCCATTCTCTTCATCCTGCAGGACTTCCACCGTGAAAGCCTCCTTTTCACCGATGTAGTCCAGGTACCCCCAGCCGATCCGGGCAACGCCCTTCGTAATGGAGCGGATGCCCAAGACCAATTCGGATCTGCCTGCCGCTCACGGGCCACCGCCGCCTTGATGGTCTCCCGGTAACTCCGAATATCCAGAGTTTTCATTCCTTCCATGTTTCAGACCTCCTCAGCTTCGAAGCACTCAGGGAATGCCAGGTAGATTTCACGGGCCACCATTTGAGCCTCCGTATACGCCCCGATGACCTTGTCGATCTCGGACACCGGCAGAGCGCCCCAGGAGGTAGTCTGGACGGTGATCCGCTGGACGGCTTCGCCGTAGCTTGCCCCCACGTAGATCTCTGGGGAGTAGGAATCCCGGTTGATCGGATAGGCGGTGATGGACAGGCCACCCGGCATATAGGACGCATCCGAAACAGCGATTCGGTACCCGCCCAGCTCGTACAGCACCTGCATACCGGCCCCGGCCTGCCGCCGGTCGACCTCGTTCCACTTTTCGATGATTTTCATTTTCATTCCCTCCTTCAGATTGCGTACCCGGCACACCGGGCGGTTTCCACGATGGCATTGTAGGTGCGCTTGCCGACGGTATCGTACCAGCGGTCTTTGTACTCCCGGCCATCCTTCTGGTAGCTGACGTGGCAGATGCCGGAGTTCCGGTTGACGAAGACCCGGACGGCGAAGGTTTCGAGGTAGGAGCCATGGAACGCCACCTCGACCTCCCTAGACCAGTCACGCTGGAGGATCACGCCGTTGCACTGCTGGATGGTCTCACTCTTGGATTCGACCTCGGAGAAGCCCTGGGCCTTGAGCATTTCGATCAGATTCGCTTTCATTTTCACTGCCTCCGTTCTTTAGGTTGAGTGTATATTACCACTCATACGAGTGGATTACAAGGGGCTAAACTATACAAATATCCACTCGAATGAGTGGTGATGTTGACGAATTGACATTACCACGCAAGCGAAGTATAATAGCGGTACAATTCAAACGGAGGTGAGCGGCATGAGACGCATAACCATGCGGGAGGATTTGACCCCCATCGACAAAAAAAGCATAGAGAAGGGGATCACCAGGGCGGAGCTTTCCAGGCGCAGCGGCGTCCCGGTTCGGACGCTGGAGGGATGGTCGGCCAGGATCAGAACCAGCCCGAACGTCTACCAGCTCTACAAGGTGGCCCAGGTGCTGGAATGCCACATCGAGGATCTGATCGAACCGGAGCTGGCGGAGAAAGAAAGCGCCCCGGAGGAATAACCTCCAGGGCACGAAAGAGGCACCCGGCCAAACGACCAGGTGCCTCTGCTTTATAGATTACCAGGAATCGACTGGCTCCACCTTTGCCTTGGAGACCGGAGTCCTGACCGGCTCAGGGGAACTGCCGGGAGCGGGAACCGGAGCGCCGTGCCAGTCGCACTTTTTACACCGCCGCAGGCCCCGCCGGAGCGCCTCGCCCTCCCCTATGGGCACCACGTCCGGCAGGATCACGCTGCCGCAGGAATCCCCGAAGTGGTAGACCTCAGACCGGGGGCTGGCCCAGACAGTATCCGGCGGGAAAATTTCATGGGCAGCGTTCTCCTTGTATCCAGCCCGGAGCATTTCGGCCTGCTCATCCGTCCGGGTGATTTGGAACCGCTGCGCCGCGACGGAGCCGGAGAAGCCTGGGCCGGGAGACGGCTCCTCCCGCTCCGGCTCTGGGGCCACCGGGGGCGGAGCCGCCCGGAGCCTCCGGTTTTCCTTGTCGGCGATATGACGGGCCTTCACGGTGACGTAGATCCCGCAGGCCAGGATGACAAGGCCCAGGGGAGCAAAGAGGAAGCAGAGGGCAAACCCGACCACAACAGTCAGAATGCCCAGCAGCCGGTAAAGCCCTGCCTCAGCGGGGGCTGGATTCCGGGCCGCTTCCGCGAATGCAGCCTGCCGTTCGGCCTTGGCTTCAGCAGCACGGGTGCGCTTGGCCTCCTTCGCCTTTTGCTTCCTCCCGCCGCCGGACTCCGTGACGTAGGAGATGCCGGTTCCCGGAACGGAGAGCGTGGTGCGAACCCTCCCACTGGCGGTCTTGGTGATCCGCGCCCCCTTCCCGCCGAAGCTGGTGGAGACGCCAGACTTGCTGACAGACACCCGGAACGGGCCGAGATTTTTTGACTTTCGGAACCGAAACCCCATGATCAGCACCCCTTATCCTTCAGAATTTTATGGATTATTGCCATAACAGATAATAAGCACTCGTTTATGGGAATGTCAAGTAAAATATTGAAATAAGCAGTAAAAACCTGAAATAATGCGGTAACGCCCTCCACAAGCTATGGAGTATTTCCATAGCCCGGCTCGCAAAATATGTTAATGTTAAGTGAGTTATGGATTACTGCCATAGGAGGGCGACGCCATGCGGAAGTTCCAGTTTGAGGGCAAGAATAACGTCTCCGGCGACCGAATCAGGGAACTCCGGCTCAGAGCGAGGCTATCCCAGGCCACCCTCGCAGCCAAGATGCAGACCGAGGGCGCACTCATTGAGCAGGACGCCATAAGCCGGATCGAGAGCGGCTCCAGACTGGTGACAGATTACGAACTGCTGGTCTTGACCCGAATTTTCAGCGTATCCGCAGACTGGCTGATTGGGGCAGACAGGCAAGCGCCGCAGGGCTGATCCTGCGGCGCTTTTCAATATTTTACAAGGCGCTCCCGCAGATAGAAAAAGGAGCGGGCTTCAATGGCAGAGAGAAAGAAATACAAGCACCTGCGCTGGGAGGATCGCCTCAAGATGGAAGGGGCGCTCAAGACCGGAGCTAAGCCGGACGAGATCGCCGAAATGCTGGGCTGCTGCAGGGCCACCGTCTACAATGAGATCAAGCGGGGCCAGTGCCTCCAGCAGCATGACGCAGAGTTCGTCATGGAGTACTGCGCCGACTTCGCGGAGCGGAAGTACCAGGAAAACCTCCGGGCCAAGGGGCCGGAGCTGAAGATCGGCCACGACCACGCCCTGGCCAACTTCATCGAGGACAAGATCATCCTCGACCACTACTCCCCCTGCGCGACCCTGGCCTTCATCAAGGAACAGGGCCTGCAGTTTGACACGCAGCTGTGCGCCAACACCATCTACAACTACATCTACCGGGGCGACGTTTTCCTGAACCTCACGCCGGAGCACCTGCTCTACAAGGGGGAAAGGCGCTCCCCGGAGGACAAGCAGGATCAAGACCGGGCCAGGGAGGCCCCCGGCAGAACCATCGAGCAGCGGCCCTGGGAAATCTGGGCCAGGGAGACCTTCGGACACTGGGAGATGGATTCCCTCATGGGCACCATCGACAGCGAAGCCGCCCTGGTGGTGCTGACAGAGAGGCTCACCCGCTACGGCCTGATTTTCCGGGTGCCAGACCACACAATGGAGAGCGTGGTCAAGGTGCTGAACCGGCTGGAGCGCAGACTGGGGAAGGACTTCCGCCGGATCTTCCGCTCCATCACCGTGGACAACGGCTCCGAGTTTCAGGACTGCGCCGGGATGGAGCGATCCGTCCGAAACAAGAGGCCGCGAACCACGATATACTACTGCCACCCCAGCTCACCAGGGGAGCGGGGCAGCAATGAGAACATGAACCGCATCATCCGCCGCTTTTTCCCGAAGGGTACGAACTTCGATGAAGTGACGGCCCAGGAGGTGGCGCAGGCCGAAGTCTGGATGAACAACTACCCCAGGGCCATCCTGGAGTGGAAGTCGGCGGGGGCTTTATTTGCGAAGTACCTGACTGCGTGACGGAGGGCGGGAGTTCGCCAGGGCCGGTGGGCGCTGGCTTATTTCCCATGCCCGGATTCAGGCCAGACGCGCAAAAGAGCGGCCCAAGGCCCCCTCAAAGAGGGGGAACCTCGCAGCCGCTCCATGGCACAAATAATTTTTTTGCAGATTTATCTAAGTTTTTCTTGACATTTGCGGATGCAGCCCTCATAATTAGGTTAGACAAGGTTTCAAGCCTGTCTAACCTTTATTTTTTTTGCACTTTTCGGCGCGAAAGGAGGCGAAAAACCATGGGACTGACACTAAACGACCGAAAAGAGATCGCAAAGCGATGGGCTGACGGAGAGAGCGCCGCTTCGATTGCCACCCGGCTTGGCTTTGCCACCGGCACCATTTACACCGAGCTGGAGCGAGGCAAGACCGGGAAGCTGGATCGCAATTCCCGCCCCCAGTACGATGCCGCCCGTGGGCAGGCCGTGTACCAGGAGAATTTGAGACGGCGGGGCAACCGCAGGGAGCGCCGGAAGAAAGCCTAAAGCCAGGGAAGGAGTGAACAGCATGAGCAGCAACTACGAAGTCCTCACGGCTTCGCCGGAGGCGCTGGGGAATTTCCTGGCCTCCCTCCCCGTAGCCAACAGCCCATGGGACGAATGCTTCAGCCAGACCTTCTGCTCATCCTGCGAGCGGGAGGACTGCGACGCAGACGGATGCCCACACCAGGATAAGCGGAACAACCCCACCTGGTGGCTGGCCCAGGAAGCCAGAGGGGGCCGGACGCATGGATAACGAGCAGATGATCCTCCAGGCCATCGCCCAGCTGACCGACACCGTCACAAAGGGCTTCCAGGACATGGAGGGCCGCTTTGAGGGGATCGAAAGCCGCCTGGATGGCCAAGAGCGGAAGCTTCGCCGGACGGCAGTGCGACAGCAGCTGCAGGACAGCCAAATCGAGGAATTGAGCAGGATCGTCCAGGACATGGCGGAGAACGCCCCCCTTCGGAGCTGGGACGGCAGCGCCGCCATTTGCAAGGAAGATGCCTACCAGAACTTCGAGGAAATCGGAGTCGGCAGGCGCATCGCCATGAGGGCGCTGGAAAAGGCCGGGGCCATCCGGGCCGACAAAAACAGCAGGAGGACAAAGGTGATCCGGCTGGACGGGAAGTGCCAGCGAGTCATCATCGTCGAGATGGGCGGTGACCCATGAAGCAGCTAAAGCGCCTGACCCGGAAGCAGAAGATTCTGGTGAGCAGCAAGGGCCTCCACCCCGGCAGCTACCTCTTGGTGATGGAGACAGAGACCGGCCTGATTGTCTGCGACAAATCAACCGGCACCTGGGTACGGGTACCGAAAGAATGAATGCGGGAGAGAAAGCGAGGAACCGGCATGGACTGGGAATTCATCGAAAAGGAAATTGAACAGGAAGCACTCGAAGCAGCCCAGGCGGCTCGGCGGCGCATCTCTGAACGGAGGGCAGCTCGCCGGAAGCGCCAGCGCCGCAGACGTATCGTGCAGGCAGCTACCGTCGGAACGGTGGCCGTTTTCGCCATCGGCATGGCGGTCACGAGTGCGGCCACCCAGGGGAGCCGGACGCCTGCGCTTTCGGCTCCCTTACCATCCCCGGAGATTTGCACCCCGGCCCCGACCACGAACACCTACATAGGGCCGACCGCCACGCCAGAGGCCACGACCACCGTGAAGCTCCTGGAGAGCGTCCCTCTGGACGCGGAGACCCAGGCCGCAATACTTGAGCTTTGCGGCGGAGACCGGGACACCTTCTGCGCCATCATGACCATTGCCTGGGTGGAAAGCAGATTTGACACAGACGCGGTGGGAGACAATGGCGTGAGCATTGGCATGATGCAGGTCAACACCCGCTGGCACACAGGCCGCATGGAGGCCCTCGGCGTCACCGACCTGACAGACCCGGTACAGTGCGCCGCCGTCGCCTTGGACTACATCCGGGAGCTTTCGGAGGGCTACGGCTTCGGCTGGATCACCGACCACAGCCTCTACATGGCCTACAACATGGGGCCTGGGAACGCCAGAGCCGCCATCGACAGCGGAACGACCTCCAGCGGGTACAGCAGAGCTGCCCTCACTGCCTACGGGGACTACGAACAGGAAATGGAGGCGGCGCAGGCATGAAGATCGCCCTTCAGGGGAGCACCCTCCTGATCAAAGAGGCAGACAACGTTCAATTCGCGGTCATCAAGAGCTGGAACAAAATGCGCTGGGACAGGAAGACGCAGCTGCTCACCGGCACCGCAGACATGGAGCTGCTGGACAAGCTGGCCAGCATCGTCCAACTGCCCCCGGCCATCGCCCAGCGCCGGTCGCAGCTTCACCGCGTCCAGGAAGCCATCGACAGCGAGCGGGTGAATCCCCACCCGAAGCCCCTCGCCGATTACCCCGTGAAGATGTCCCTCTATGACCACCAGGTGCGGGGAGCCAATATGTGCCTGGTCGCCTTTGGATGGGCCAACCCCGACGCAATCGAACGGAGGAACGGAAGCCATGCCCTATAACAATTTTAGCATCGGCGACAAGGTGGAACTCACACCAGATATGAAACTCCTTGCAATACACCCGGAGAAATATGAGATTGGAGAGGTTGTAAGCGTGGGAAGCTGGGGCATTGTAGATATCCTCTGGAACGGCTTTAGAACCCCCATTGGTATGCGCTCCGATGAACTGAAAACCTGGAGGGATGAACCATGAACGAAACCATGACCATCAACGACATCATCAACCAGCTGGGGAGCCTTCGGGCAAGCAGCGCAGAGTTTGCCAAGAGCGACCCGGAGAACGAAATCTGGAAGACCGACGTCACCGCCTGCGAGACGGCCATCCGCATCCTCGCCGCCCTGAGTGGGGAGGGCTGCACCGACCTGGAGACCACCCTGGATTTCCTGCAGGACTACAATTCCATGGCAAAGCAGTACCAGACCCCCCACCGGAAGTACGAGGCCCCAGGGAAGCCCACCCACAAAGACGGCGTCTGGCATTGCCCCGCCTGCAACAGCCGCGTCCAAATCAACCATACACACTGCCACCGCTGCGGCAAGAAGATCGGGTGGCGTTGAGTGGGTGGGTGCGCACTTATTCAGACCCTTAACAGCCTGACTGGCTGAAGGAGCATAGATGAAAGGAATGAACGACATGAAAAAGCCCTTGAAAGTTTTTCTTTCCGGCCCCATCTCGTCAAGGCTGGAAACCTACAAGGCGGAGTTTGATGACGCCGCACGGATCGTCAGCGAGGCAGGCCACCTGCCGCTGAACCCGGCCACCCTGCCCATCGGCATGGAGAACCGAGACTACATGAGGATCTGCCTCGCCATGCTGGACAGCGCAGACCTCCTTCTCCAGCTCCCCGGATGGGGTGAGAGCACCGGAGCGATTGCAGAGCACAATGTCGCAATGAAAACCGGCATTGAGAGCCTGACCCTGGAGGACTTCATCCGGGAGCACGTCCATAGAGCTGGCGCAACACCCGTCCGCACAATCAGGGATGGAGCCATCGATCTGGCAAACCTGAAAGCGGCGATCCGGAACGGGGATGGCCCGGAGATGATCCGGCCCCACGACGAACTGGACATCCTCCTGGACACTGGAAAAACCATCACCGTGACTTGCGGATTTGTCAACAGCGAAATGGCACGCTTTATTTTCAAAGACTGCTATGACGAATGCGAGATGAACGATGACAACACCAATCAGACCGGATACTTCGGAAGCAAGGGCCGCAGGCACGTCCTGGAGGACATTTATCCCCATCTGCCCCAGGAATTGCGGAGCATCATCCGGCCACGCGAGATCGTGGAGACCATCGGCGGCGAGGTAAAGAAATACGAAGACCCGCTCTGGTTGCCATCTGCAACAGATCTCTTCGGAGCACCAGAGGATAAATGGTGGCCGGATGAGCCTGACAGCTTCCAGCTCCCCATCTCCCTGAAGGAGCGAGACCGGGTAAAAGAGTGCCCCAACAGAGGCACATGGTGGTGGTGGCTGCGCTCGGTTAGTGCGAGCAGCGCGACGACCTTCTGCTGTGTGGGCGCGGGCGGGGGCGCGACTATCCGCGGCGCCTACGTTTCGGTTGGCTTCGCGCCGGGCTTTGACCTCTAATCCAAAAATCACAAAATCCCCGGCGCTTCTGCGCCGGGGAAGCAAGATAGAAGGTGATCCACACGACACCCGTGAATAAAGGCTTCGGCTTCCTCTTTGAGATGGGCTGCGGCAAGACCCTGACGGCCATCGCCGTGGCCGGAGCCGGATACCAGCAGAAGCGGATCAGCAGGGTGCTGATCGTCGCCCCCACCTCGGTGGTCGCCGTCTGGCCCAAAGAGTTCCAGGATTACGCAGCCTTCCCCTACACCATCCGCACCCTGCTGGGCACGAAGCAGCAGCGCCTCAAGGCCCTGGCAGACCTTGAGCGGTTCCCCTATCCCCACTTGAAGGTGGCGGTGATCAACTACGAATCCACGTGGAGAGAGGGAATCATCGATAAGCTTCTCGAATACGATGCGGACCTGATAATCGCGGATGAGAGTCAGAGGATCAAGACTCCGAATGCAGAGCAGAGCAAGGCAATGCACAGGCTCGGAGACAGGGACAGATATAAGCTGATCCTTTCCGGAACGCCGGTACAGACAGCGGCCATCGACATATGGAGTCAGTACCGCTTCCTGGATAAATCCATATTCGGAGAGAACTTCTTCCAGTTCCGGAACCGGTATGCAATCATGGGCGGATATGGAAATAAGCAGATCGTGGGATACAAAGACCTGGATGGACTGATCAAAAAGGAGCATAGTATCGCATTCAGAGTTACGAAAGAAGAGGCCCTGGATCTTCCGGAACAGACCTTCGAGGTAAGAAAGATACAGATGACAAGCGAGGAAAAGAACCTCTATGACCGGATCAGGAAAGACAGCTATGCAGAGCTTGACAGTGGAGGAAAAGTCACAGCAACAACCGTTCTGACGCGCCTCCTTCGCCTTCAGCAGTTGACAGGAGGGTTCCTGGTTCAGGACAACTCAGATAAGCCGCAGCTGGTCAGTAAATCAAAGCTGAATGCGCTGTCCGATATCATCCAGGACTATGTGGTAGACGGAGGAAAGAAGCTGGTTATATTTGCGAGGTTCATCCCGGAAGTAAAGGCCATCATCGAAATGACAGCAAAGCTGCTTCCAAGAGGAATGAAGCAGGTGGCCATCTATGGAGATATCAAAAAAGAAGACCGTGGTGGCATTGTGAAGCAGTTCCAGGAAGATCCAAAGACAATGGTATTCGTTGGCCAGATTGACACTGCAGGTACCGGAATCACGCTGACAGCTGCAGATACCTGCGTTTATTACAGCAAGAATTTCAACTATGCTACATACAGCCAGAGCCTCTCCAGGATCCACAGGATCGGTCAGCGAAACTGCTGCACTTACATCGATCTGGAGGTAGAGCACACCATCGATGAGAAGATCAGCAGATCACTGAACCAGAAGGAAGACATGGCTAAAACGGTGGTAGACAACTGG
>ERZ827108.804-NODE-804-length-49252-cov-6.486452_pt1 | contig 49252 bp, 53 predicted proteins | sample MGYA00519921_ERZ827108 | MGnify/ENA primary metagenome ERZ827108 (study PRJEB31778, sample SAMEA3449258) | human gut metagenome | biome: human gut; feature: human-associated habitat; material: faeces | place: United Kingdom | collected 2010/2012 ...
TCGGGTACTTATTCGCTAAAACATTGATTTTCAATGTTGGAAGCGGAGAGAGAGGCTGTTATACCTAATTTTCAATTCATTAGCAACCGTTATCAACTAACCTCATACAAGAGGACTTAGGGGGTAACGGTTGTTTCATTGGTAACACGTCCTATCAAACATTAACGCTAACTTTGGGTACTTTTTTGGGTACCCGCTTTTTCTTCTTCTTCCGGGTTGGAACGATTGGCATCGAAAGAATTAAAGCGTTCCATATTTTCCGCCTTTGCCGCGTTCACAATTTTAATATAAGGCTTCATAGCCTTATAGTCGCTGTGTCCTGTCCATTCCATAATAACGGGCGCGGGAATACCGAGCCGCAGGGCATTAACTATAAAAGTACGTCGCCCGGCGTGAGTAGTTAAAACGGAATACTTAGGCACGACAACCTCCGAGCGTTCACTGCCAATATAGGAAACGATATTAACGGGTTCATCTATCCCAGCTTCTTGCGCCGCGTCGTGAAGGTTCTCGTTCATTTTGACATTACTAATAACGGGTAACGCCTTATCGTTGGGAAGCCCTACGCCGTCGTATTTGTCAAGGATAGCAAGGGCGTATTTATTCAGTTCTATATGAAGCCGCGCCGTCGTCTTTTTTGTAACGATAGACATATACGGCGGCGTTTGTTCCCGGTGGATATCGGAAACACGGAGTTTTGCAACGTCCGAATAACGAAGCCCGGTAAAGCAACAGAAGCAGAAGACATCGCGCACCGCCGGGAACGAAGGCTTATTAGCCGGAAAGTCATAATTAAGGAAGTGTAGCAATTCTTCCCATTCTAAATATATAACTTCTTTGCAGTCCAAACCCTTAAAGCGGGGGCGGTATTGAAGATGAGCCAGGCCGGAGTAATAGCCGTTCGCCGCAGCCCAACGCAAGAACCAACGAAGGAAGCCCACGTTTTTAGCCACGGTAGTATTAAGTTGTTTTACGGTAGTTTGGAGATAGGCGACGAAGCCCGCGAAGTCAGACTTATCAAACCCTTCTAAGTTATATTTGTGTTTTTTATTATAGTCAGTAAGATGTTTTTTTAGGCTACTGAATTTTGTGTAGGTAGACTTAGACCAATTATTAGTTATACCCATTTCCCCGGTAAACAAGTCGAAGACCTCAAAGAACCCTAACGGCTTTTGTTCCGGCTTCGCTTCTTCGGGTTTGGCACGTCCGGCGGCAAGGTCAAACGCCGCCTTAAATTCCGCGACCGAAGGCGGCCGCTTATTGTCAAGTTCAAACCGGTTTAAGACTTCTTCAATAAGCCCGGACAGGGATATAACGCCGCGATTGATAGCCCCGGCTGTTTCGCCGTGGCTATTCTTATTTCCCAATTTGACGCAGTTATTAACCGGATCCCATTTTGAAGGAGCAATAACGAAGCCGGAACGGATATCGCACCGAAGACCGGCCCACGATACCCGAAGCCTTATGCCGACTTCTTCCGCTACGTCCTTCCCTTTGTTATTGGGTTTGATGTGCAGCCCTATATTTATTTTGAACTTCATACGGTAAGCATATTTCCGCGCCCCGTAAGCAGCCATTTAGCCGAAACGGGATAGTTAGCCGTAAGATAGTGGGCGGCTTCCAATTCGATGCCCTTATAGCGTGGCGTATAGCCCGGCTTCGGAGTAACGCCATAACCTAACCTAAGTTCCCTATAACGGGGCGCACTTAACCCGTGAAGGGTGCAGAACGCCTCAAGGGAAGCCACCTTATTGAGTTCGACAAGACGCTCCATCGCCAAGAAGAAACGCCGGGAAATTTCCGCCCTAACAGGGCAAGACGTCCTAACTAAACGTGGCATATCCCGGCGGCTTTTGCGTTTGACAGGATAGCGTTATATTCCGCTTCGTCGATAGTTATAATTTCCTTTCCTTCCAAGTAGGCGGCTTCTAAGGCGTCGAAAACGTGGCGGGGGATAAACGGGTATAATTCCCGATTGGAATAGAGGGTATTTATTGTAACTTCCATATAGCTGAGTTATTTTTTCCGAATTTTGCGTTTAACGGCGTTCGCGGGTAAAATGGTAGGAATTACCACCCCGGAAATTAAAGCGCGAATTTGGGGCATTTCTGCGCGTTTTATGGGTATCACTTTAATACGGGGTTGAAATACCTACTTAACTGAGTTTCTCGCGTTTATATATAATAAGGTGTAGCCAAAATTTCAGTAAAGCGGCACGACTTCCCCGAAGACTACCCGACAGCGGCAGAGGTGGCATCGTCGACCCGGTGGACATCGGCTTTTTTAGTAAGTTCCGTAAGCCTTTCGATAGTCCGCTGTTGGCTTTCGATTATTGAGAGAAGCCGGGCTTTTTCATTTTGGGCGTCGTCCAAAAGTTTAAGAAGGACTTCCGACGGGGCTACTTCGGGCTTCTTTTCTTCTTCGGGCTGATACATATCGCCATCCCCAAGCATAAGCCAAATAGGGTTAAGGCGAGGAAATTGTATGGTAATTTGTTGCAGGGTGTCCGGCATTATAGATTTACGGATACTTTGGATGTAGGCAGAACCCACCCCCACACGCCTACAAAATTCGCGTTCGCTAATTCCTTCGGCTTTTATGAAGCGTTTAAGTCGCTCTTTTACTGTTTCTTCCATTCGTTGAACAGGCTATTATGTTAATAATTCTTAAAATTTGCCGACTTGTATGGCAAATGCTTGCACGGTGTATGGCAAAGTATTAACTTTGCGCTGTGTAAGGATTTCAGGTGCAAAGTTACTAAAATTCCGAACACGAAGCAATGACAAAAATTACTTAAATACAAGTTATATGGACTTCACGACAGCACAGATTAACAGGAACTTCCTAATTAAGGTTAGCGGAGTGAACGGCGACGGCGAACGCCTTAACACCCTCGTAGGCGTTTCGGGCCTTCTTCGCTTGATTGGGAAAAGTTGGCTAACAGCCTTCTAATTCGTGCCTTCAAGTGTATGCTTGACAAGTGCGTATGCAAACTTCGCCGAGGCTTAAAAATTACCTTCTATTCAAAATAAGCGTACAGACGTATGGCAATACGGACGATAAAAGCAAAGGCCCGCGTAAAAGTGTCTACCGACTTCGGCTATTGGTGCCTCGCCGAGATACGCGGACTTAAAGAAGGCACGGAATTAGAAGGGCGATATAACCCGGTAAACAAAGCGTTCGACTTCACATGGAACGGCAACGACGCGATGCTGTGGATAGGTCAGAACGGCGAACTAATAGAGGACAACAAATAACACCATACAACTATGAGCATGAACGACAACCGGGGCTGTAGCGTTTGCCCCGCCGGAAGTGAGAACTACGAAATATTCACTACCCGCCTTCGCGGGAAAAGGGTTAAGCGCGTACAATACGACTACCGAACCCCGGACGGGGACCTCTTCGCTACCGTAGCGTCGAGCCTTACCGAGTGCAGACACCGCCGCGATGAGTGGCTCAGTAAACGGGAAGCCGCAGCGGGTAAGGGCTAATTTGTCCGCCGTCGTATCACTTTAATACAACTAACTTCAAACTTCATACCCAAAAATATGACATTGATAGCGACAACAAACACGACCTTCCGGGGCTTCCGTTCCGGGTTAGACCAAGTAAAATCGGGCGACCTTCGCGCTTGCGTGGCTGACCTTTGGAAGGCATTGGGAATCAATAACCGCAATTCCTTCTATTGCTACCGCGACGGGAAGCAGGAACCGAAGGCAAGCCAGGCCGCCGCAGTTACGGAAGTATTTGCCAAGTACGGAGTTACGGAAAATATTTGGGGGCCATGCGACTAAACGCCGAACTAAGCCCACGCGAAGGCGAGATAGCCGAACTATTGGCATGGGGCGCGAGCAAGAAGGAAGTAGCCGACAGGCTGTTTATTTCCTCCCGCACGGTTGAGAACACCGCCCGTAACATATACCAAAAGTTAGGCATACAAAAGGCTACGGAACTTTGCGTATGGTGGTTCTGCACCAAGTGCGGCGTACCCGTCAGCTTAGACCCGCTTAAACGCGCCTTCATAGCGATAATTCTCCTGTTCGCCTTCGTTCCGCGTGAGTTCGTTTGCTTCGACGACAACTTTACGCCCCGGACACCAAGAACCGCCCGAACAACAAGAGTACAACGCCCCGGACGCCGGAGCGAGGAAGAAACAGACTTTAACGACTTCTTTACCCCAATAGTATGAAAGAAAGAATTTTAACAAAACTTTTCGGCAAGACCGAAAGCGGCGAACGCTACACGTTCGGGCAGTGGCTTATTTACGTTTGGTTTGCCATTTCCCTTTGCATATTGGGGATGACAGCCGACGACGCGCCCCTGTGGTGGTTAGGGTTATGGCTTGCAAGTTTCGCAGCCGCAGGACACTACCTAAAAAAACTTCCATTACCCGAAGACCCCGAAAAAGACCTTTACGACGATGAAGAAGAATAACCCCAACACCCGAATAATAGACCTTACCCTCGGCGAATTGTTGGACGCCGTGGAAGAAAGGGTAAAGGCGACCTTAGCCGGGAAGCCCCAGGCCGACGACAAGAAAAAACGCTACGTCTACGGGCTTAAAGGTTTGGCTAAACTTTTCGGCTGCAGCAAGACTACGGCGAGCCGTATCAAGACTTCCGGGAAGATTGACAAGGCAATTACGCAGATAGGCGCACTGCTTATCATAGACGCGGACTTAGCCCTGTCCTTAGCCGGGAAACAGGAAGCAACAGACAACACCCAAAAATAACAGCTATATGTGTAAAAAACTAAAAATTAAAAGCCTTACCCTCGTCAACTTCAAGGGTATGCGCAACGTAACCGTAGACTTCGGCGACGGAGTTACCGCTATAAGCGGACGGAACGGCACCGGGAAGACCACAATCGCGGACGGCTTCGCGTGGCTTCTTTGGGGCAAGGACAGCGAAGGCAACAGCGACACGAAGTTTGGCATCAAGACCAACGACGAGAACGGGAACTACATACCCGACCTCGAACACGAAGTAAGCGGATCCTTCGATGCCATAGACACCGAAACGGGAGAAGTAACAGCCGTAGAACTTCGCCGCGTCTACGTCGAGGAATGGCAGACACCGAAGGGAAGCACCGAACGCATCCTCAAAGGACACCACACCGACTATTTTTATAACGGGGTGCCTTTGAAGACAAAGACCGAGTACGATGCGAAGGTAGCCGCCCTCATTCCCGAAGACCTGTTTAAGGTCATTACCGACCCCTACTACTTCCTTACGCTTCATTGGAAGGCACAACGCGAATACTTGCTGCGAATGGCCGGCACCATTTCCGACAGCGACATAGCCGCCAACCGCGCCGAGTTCGCCGAACTTCTACGCCGAGTTACGGGCAAGTCGATGGAAGAATACAAGAAGGAGATAGCCGCCCGCCGTGCCAAGATTGAAGCGCAGTTAGAGAAGATACCGACGCGCAAAGACGAGGTAACGCGCAATACCCCGGTAACCCCGGACTACGCAGCGCTTGAAGCGGAGAAGACACAGATACAGGCAGACCTCGCGGACATAGACGCCGCCGCAACGTCGGCCGCCGAAGCCAACCGCGTAGCCTACGAACGCGCCGCCCGAATACAGGGCGACATCAACGCCAAGCGTACAGAGCAGAACCAAATAATTTATAACGCGAAGGAATCCGCCCGTAAAGCAGCCTACGAAACCAACCGCGTAGCAGACGACGCCGCCCGCGACCTCGCCCAAGTGGAGCAGTCCGCCGCGAACGAAAGCAACTACTACACCCGTGAGAAATCCGTAATTGCGTCGTCCATTGCCACCGAGAAACGCCGAAAGGAAGAAGCCGAACGGGAAGTAGCCGCGCTTCGTACCCGTTGGGATGCCGTCAATAACGAGCAGTTCCAAGAAAAGACCTACCAAGCCGTCGGCCCGCTTCTTTGCCCTATCTTCGGGCATCAGTGCGCCGACCCGTCGGCAGTCAACCGCCATCAGTGCGACGCAGCGGCCGCGGCCGAAGCCTTCAAAAAACGCCAAGACGACGAACGCGCCGCCTTCTACGCCAACCAAACCGCCCGGCTTGATGCTATGGACATCGAAGGCCAGGAACTAAACAAGCGTATAGCGCAGTACGATGCCGAAATAGCCCGGCTTACACAGGACGCCGCCACGCTTGAAACCAAGCACACTGACGCCGTACAGGACTACGCCACCAAGAAGGAAGCGTTAAAGAAGGTCATAGCCGACAACCCCCGCGTAAGCACCGACCCACAAATAGACACGCAGACGCTCCCCGGTTGGGTAGCCCTTCAACAGGAGATAGACCGACTTACCGCCGACCTAACCGCCGCTACCGCCCCGGAACAGCAGACGGCGACCGCCGACCACGCCACAAAGAAGGCGCAACTTAACGGCCGCCTTTCCGGAATCGACCAAAAGTTAGGGCTTCGTTCCACCATTGAAGCCAACGAACGCCGGATAGTGGAACTTGACAAGGAAGCCGCTACGTTGGCACAGGAGAAGGCCGGGCTTCAAATCGAAGAAGACCTTATAGACGACTTCGTAAAAGACCGTATGGCGGAAGTAGAACGCCGCGTTAACGGGCTATTCGACGGCGTGGAGTTCCGAATGTATAAGAACTTAGTAAACGGAGAGAAGGAACCCGACTGCGTGGCATACATTGGCGGCGTTCGCTACCAAGACAAGAACCACGCCGGGCAGATAAACGCAGGCCTCGCCGTGATTAACGCCCTTTGCGCCTTCCACGGCGTAACCGCGCCTATCTTCGTCGATAACGCCGAAAGCGTCAACACCTTCATCCCGGTAAACAGCCAACTAATAACGCTGTCCGTGAGTACCGAAGACAGCCTACAAGTCAACCACTATTAACCCCCACAGCTATATGTGTAAGACCCCCGAACTTCCGGCTACCATAGTGGCAGCACAGGAAAAATTTGAAGTTGCACTACGCGACGCTTCGGCGATTGACATCGTGAACAACTTCGGCGCAGCGTTCAACGCGGCGCGAGTAATAACGCTTCTTCGTGAAGCATTGACCGACGAAGTAATGGCGCGGGTATTTATGCCTTTGATGAACACAAAGGTAGGCTTCCGCACCGACCGCGACGGCAAGCCCGACAAGCAAGGCCGGGTAAAGCCCCTCTACGACGTTCCCACCGTCCGCGACGCGATAATAGACGCCGCAATAATTGGGCTTCTTCCGACCGGGAACCAGTTTAACATCATTTCCGGCACGATGTATCCGACGAAGGAAGGCTATACCGTCCTTCTTAAAAAGATAGGCGCGAAGTACGTTATCGACGTTCAGCAAGACCGCAGCCAAAACCCCGCCTTCGCGGAGTTCCCCTGCAAAATAACCTATTCCTACAACGGGGAGAAAAACAGCCTTACAATTAACGCCACCGTCCGCCGCGACCAATACAGCAGTAACGACCAACTGCGCGGCAAGGCGGAACGACGCGCTAAGAAGGCTCTCTACGAATACCTTACGGGAACGGACTACGGCGAAGCCGACGAAACGAGCAGCCGCCCCAACGCGGTAATAGATACCGTCGCCGTGGAAATTTCCGAGAAGGGCAACGCCGGCCCTGCTATTGGCTTCGACGACGCCGAAGTAGCCACCGTAGAGGAAGCAAGCGCACCCGTAGCAGCTCCCGAACCCGCCCCGGCACAACCCGCCGCCCCGGTTCAACCCGCAGAAGTTCAGCCCCAGGCCGCCCCGCAGACGGCCCCGGCATACAACGCACCAAGAAAACCCAATTTCTAATGGTTCTTAGTGTTTTAGGTTCAAGCAGCAGCGGCAACGCCTACGTTTTGCAAAACGTGGGCGAAGCCCTGCTCATTGAAGCCGGGGTAAACTTCAAGAAGGTAGTAGCCGCGTTGGAAGGTAATATTTCCAAAGTGGTAGGCTGTCTTATATCCCACGAACACGGCGACCACGCCGGACGGATTAACGAGGTATTGAACGCAGTTATTCCCGTCTACGCCACCCGTGGAACAATAGCCGCCACAAAGATAACGAGCGAGTGGAAGCCGCGAGTATTGGAACACGACGGCGAAGGCTACAAGGTTCAGCCCCTCGGACGCTTCAAGGTTATACCGTTCGCCACCAAGCACGACTGCGCCGAACCCGTAGGCTTCTATATTTGGCACCCGGAAACGGGCGGCATATTGTTCGCTACCGATACCTACTACCTTCCCAACACCTTCAAAGGCTTAAACAACGTCCTTATAGAATGCAACTACGACCCGGAAATATTAGACCGAAACGTAGAGGAAGGCCGACTAATTCCCGCCCTTCGGGAGCGAGTGAGAGAAAGCCACCTAAGTATAGACACCTGTATAGGCGCACTTAAAGCCAACGACTTGAAGGCGGTAAATAACATCGTCCTAATACACCTGTCAAGCGGCAACGGCGACCCCGTAGGCTTCAAGGATAAGGTTTACAGGGCGACCGGGAAGCGGGTACACATTGCCGCCCCCGGACTTACTATCAACTTTAATAAAACGCCCTTCTAACCATGATAAAAGGCTTTAATTCCGAAACCGCGCCGCTTACGGAGTACGAGGAAAGCGTAATACTTCCCCTCGTCATTCAAGGGCTAAGAACCAAGATAGGAAAAGCGAACGCAGTAACAAACCGTACCATCGTGCAGCGGCTAAACATAGCCGGACACACGACCTCAGAACCCCGGATAAGGAAAATTATAAACCATATCCGAATGACCGACTTACTACCGGGGCTTATAGCCACGTCCGGCGGCTACTTCTTAGCGACTTCGGAAGCGGAGTTATTGGACTACGAACAAAGCCTAATAGGACGTGAGGACGCTATAAAACAAGTTCGGTTAGCGATAGCCCGCCAACGGCGGATCCTATACAACGACGCCAACCGCCCCGACAAAGACAAACCCGAAATATTTTAACAACCCCTAAACAATTTACCGACATGAAGAAAATAGCATTATTCCGAAACTACGGCGGTTCTGCCGACTTCGTGGCCCGCTTCGACAGCGTGGAAGAAGCAAGCGACGCCGTGAAGGAAATCATCAACGAAGACGAAGACGCTAACGTATTCGACTTCTACACCGAAGAACAGGAGTACACCGACATCTGCGAGCGCGTGAAGTCCTACGCCGACGCTTGCGCCGTCTTAGGCGTAGGCAAGATGGACGAGAAGGCTATGAAGGCTTGCAGCTTCCGCCCCGACGAGATAGCCCGCCGTAAGTTGGAAACCATCACGGAAGCCCTTAACGAAGGTTGGCGGCCCGATTGGAACAACACCGGCGAACCCAAGTATTACCCCTGGTTCTACATCAAGCCGGGCGCAGGGAAGGACGCCGAAGGGAAACCAAACGGCGCGGGTGCCGGGCTTGCGGGCGCGAGTGCGGGCTACGCGGCTTCGTTTACGCGTGCGAACTTCGGCTCCCGGCTTTGCTTCCACGAACCCCGTACCGCCGCCTACGCGGGCGACACGTTCCGCGACCTATACGCCCAAATCTTAGTAGAAAAATTCTAACCCCACACCCAACATGACAAAGAAAGAATTAGCGGCGAAAGTCGCCGCAGCTTGTGCCGGAACACCGGCCCACGGCATTAACGCCGCCGTAACGGAAGAAGTGATAACAGCCACCCTCGGCGTAATTAAGGACGTCGTTTATTGCGGCGGAGAAGTAACCCTACGCGGCTTCGGCACCTTCGGACACAAGAACCGAAAAGCCAAGACCGCCCGGAACATCAGCACGGGCGAAACCGTCCACGTTCCCGCCCGCGCCGTCGTCAGCTTCAAACCGGCCAAAGACTTCAACGTAGCACAGGACTAAGATGGAAGCACAGGAACGAATCGAAACCCGGAAGGACGAAATACGCTACCGCACGGACGACACCCGCCGGATGGTTGGCAAATTCTTCGCGTCGAACGTCTTAAAAACGTGGTACGAAGACGTAATAGACGGCGACACCGGGGAAGTTATAAGCATTGAACGGAAAGACTTGCTTTTTGAGGTTGGCAAGTACATAGACGAGCAAATCGCCCAAAGCATATCCTTCCACATTCAATGCGGCGATATTACCGACGTCGAAGTTAGCAACCAACGCCGAATAGCCTACCCCGACAAGCGTTACAGCCTTCTGCCCTTCAAGGCTACGGCCGTCATAGGGAACAAACGTAAAAGTTTCATTTTACAGGCACAGAGCGCGACCCTCGCTATTGAAGTCGTAACGGACTTCATAGAACTAAACTTTACTTCCCGTTTCGTGGTGGATAGCGTCAAGGCGATGCCCGGCTGCATAATTCTAAACGACCGCTTCCGCCGCGCCGTCGAGGAAGTGGAAGGCGGCAACGAAGCCGGAGAAGAAACCCCGGACGGAGAGGAAGCCCGCGACGATACCAAGTATTACCGTATTGAAGCGGACATCGTAGCCAAGCGCGAAGACGACGAAGACGAGCCGCGCCCGTCGTCCTACGACTTCATTGTTAAGACCCGCGACATCGACACCGCGAAGGCGGTAATAACGGCGTGGCTTAACACGCAGCTCAAGAAGGAAGCCGAGAAGGAAGGACGCGAAATTACAGCCTTTGAAGTTTCGCTTACGTCCGCGTCGCCCTTCAACCTTAACGCGATTATACCCTACGCCTTCTGCGCCGCCTACAAGGAAGTGGAGAAGATAGAAGTAAAACCCTAATAACAACCGGGGGCGCGTCGCCTACCCAGTAACGCGCCCCCATTAAACCAACCGCTATGAGCCAAGACAGCATAGTAATTTTTCGTTCCTACATAGACGCGATAGCCGAGCTTCCGGCGGAACTTTATAAGGAAGTTTCGCGGGTTCTTTACGCCTACGCCTTCGACGGAATAGAGCCGGGCGACGAGGCAAGCCCGACGGCCCGCGCCTTATTCATAGCGTTAAAGTCGCAGATAGATTTTAACGTAGCGAGGTACGAACGCGCTGTTAGGAACGGCAGCAAGGGCGGCGCACCCAAAGGCACCCGTAACAACCCCAACGGAAGGCGCGGGAAAAGAACTAACCAAGAACTAACCGAAACTAACCAAAAACTAACCAACCCCGAAAAATTAGTTATTTCGGACGTTTCGGGCGTCGAAGCCGTGGAAATTTTGCCGGAAGGCGAAGAAGAAAATACGCCAAATTTGCCAGAAATTCGCCGAAAAGGGTTTGTTAAAACTAACCAAGAACTAACCCAAAACAAACCGAGAACTAACCAAGACGGCGAAAAAGAACTAACTGACGCCAAAGAACTAACCTTAATCAGTAATCAGTTATCAATAAATAATTATGTTGTAGTAGATAATGCGCGCGAGGTTAGTTTTTTGGATAAGTTCTTTGCACCCGAAAACCAATATAGTTTAGACGTCCTTTGTATGCAGAACAGCACGGACGTAGAAACCTTAAAGCAATACGCCAACGAAATAATAGCCGAGTGGCAGCTGCGCGGCGTGGAACATACCGACTACAAGGACGCCGCCCAGCACTTAATAAATCATCTTCGCCGGAAGTTTGAAGCCGACCGCCGCAGGGCCAGGGAAGACGCCGCCGCGCCCAAGAGCCGCCGACAGGCAAGACAAGACCTAATGCAGGGGGCCGCCGAACGCATGGCCCGCGCAATAAAGGGCGACGGATCCGCCGCAAGTCCTTCCACCGCCGGAGATACCGAACCCTTCTAATTCTAAAATTCAGCGATATGGAAATGTTACCTTCAAACCGCCGCCCGGACAATTCCGGGGCATTGGCAAAGACAGACCCCCGCGCCTTAGCCGTCCGTCAGCAGTACGGCGACCTTCCGCAGCTTTGCAAGACGTTCGGGGTATCGGCACAGAGATACTGCGCCAAGAACGTGGAAAAGGCGGTACGTTCCGGCGTTCCTACCTTCGCCGTCATAGTGAGAACCTACGGGGAAGACGGCGTAGTCGGGCTTATTGGCTTGCACATTACCGAAGCAATTCTACGGATGGGAGAAGACCAAGACGTAGACGAATACGACGTAGACTTTATAGCCCACGCCATTTGTGAAAGTGAACGCTTCCGGCTTTTGTCGATGGCTTCTATTCTTCGTTTCTTCCACCTTTTGAAGTGTGGCGAGTTCGACATCTACGGCAAGGTAACGCCCCGGAAAGTGTTAGAAGCCTTCCGCAAATACGCCATAGACCAACAGGCGAAGGAAAACCGAATAGCCTACGAGATGGAGCAGGAACGCCAAGAACGGGAGCGCGAGGAAGCGCGGCGTAACGCCGTTTCGTGGGAGCAATTCGCGGAAAGTCAAGGCATAGACCCCTCAATAGGCTTCCACGGGTGGATGGCGCAGAAGTTCAAGGAAACGACCGAATACGGGAAGAAGAAGGCTACCGCCCTTCTTTTCGTGGAAGCCTTAGAAAACCTCGTAAGAATAATAAACTTCATAGCCGACTATATGAAAAGCGAGAAACAGGCCAAACCCAAATAACGCCGCGAGAGCCACGGAAACGCCCCAAATTCCGCGCTTCGACCCTTTGGCTTGTAGTTGAAGGGCAGTAAGGAATAAAACGCCTACAAAGCAAAATAAACAACCATTTCACAATGCAGAAAAAGAAAATATATATTTCAGGCCAAATCAGCGGCTTAACGCGCCCGGAATACGTCGCCAACTTCTTAGAGGCGGCCCGGCTTCTTAACGCACAGGGCTACGACGTAGTTAACCCGCTATTCAACGGGGTAGACGCTACGCAATCGTGGCAAGTTCACATGAAAGCGGATATTAAGTTATTGCTTGATTGCGACGCGATTTATATGCTCCCTAATTGGGAAGTCAGTAACGGGGCGACCTTAGAACGAGTGATAGCGAAGACGTTAGGGCTTGAAATAGTCTATGAGCGTCAGCCCCAACACCGGGATATTAAACACGCCATTTACACGGCTATGTCCGTACCCTTCAAAGTCATTGCGGCGGACAGCCGGGAGCGTTGGCACGTATTCGCCAGAATGATATACGCCCACCATTGCAAAAAACGCGGAGTAACTACGCAGGAGATAGCCGAGGAAACGCGCCACGATACCTCGACAATTCACTACTATTTGCGCCGCTACGAAAGCGAATACAAATATACGCGAGAGTTCCGCGCAGCCGCCGAGAAAGTGGCTACGCTATTGAGTAAAAAGTTAACTACGCCTTCGGACGTATCACTATAAGACGAAATGAACGAAAAAGGTATAACCGTCCTTAGCCTGTTCGACGGGATGAGTTGCGGTAGAATTGCCCTACGGGAAGCCGGAATCAAGGTAAACAAATACTTTGCTTCCGAGATAGACAAACACGCCATTAAGCAGACACAGCACAACTTCCCGGACACGGTGCAGCTCGGCAGCGTTACAGGAGTACGCGCCGCAGACCTTCCCCACATTGATTTGCTGATAGGCGGCTCTCCGTGTCAAGGTTTTAGTTTCGCCGGGAAGCAACTAAATTTCAACGACCCCCGAAGCGTGCTTTTCTTTGAATACGTCCGTATTCTTCGGGAGATACAGGAGTACAACCCCGGCGTTAAGTTCCTACTTGAAAACGTGAGGATGCGCCGCGAGTGCGAAAACGTAATTTCCGAGCAGTTGGGGCTGTTCCCGGTTGTGATAAATTCCGCCTTAGTGTCGGCACAAAACCGCGTCCGGCTATATTGGACGAACATACGAACAAAGGAAGTAGCCGACTTATTCAACGTAACGGTTTATACCGACATACCGCAGCCCCAAGACCGGGGCATCTTCATACGGGATATTTTAGAAGACGACGTACCCGAAAGTTTCCAATATAGCGAAGCCCGGAAGCGAAAACTTTTAGGACACCGCAAACGCCAACAGGAGAAGGGCAATAACTTCGGCTTCCACCCGCGCCGGCCGGACGAAAAAAGCAATACTTTACAGGTTGGCGGACGTTGGCACGACGACAGCGTAATAATCCCAGGCCCGCGCTGCGTGGCAGTCCGGGGAAGGTTCAACCCGGAAACAGGACGGAACGAGCAGACGGCAGAACTACGCGAAGACGGTAAAACTAACTGCCTTACAAGCGTGGAAAAAGATAACCTTCTGCTTGAAACGGTTTGTTTGACACCCCGCCGGACGGAATACGGAAAGGCTATACGCCGCCAATACGAAGCCGGGGAAATACAGGAGAGCCGCCACAATATGACGGAATTAGTACCCCGGACGGACGGCAAATCAAACACCCTAACGATGGTTCAGAAAGATAACCTTATACTTCAACTTCCCCACGGGTTCAACGCCAGGGCGGTATTCCGGGAGAAGGCCCCGACCGTAACCTCAAGCCGCTACGAAGCCAATAATTTAGTATTGACCCGCGAAGTAATACAACTTAACCCGGACACGGAAAGCAACGGGCGACAGCCATACCAACAAAACCGGGTTTATTCCGTCGATGGCATAAGCCCCGCCCTTTGTTCAGCCCACGCCGGACACGCCCCGACCATTCTAACCGCCGACGAGGTTCTACGATGCTTTACCCCTACGGAATGCGCCCGGCTACAAACTATTCCCGATTGGTACGAATGGAAGTGCAGTAAAACCCAAATATACCAGATGCTCGGCAACGGGTGGACGGTAGAAGTAATAAAACATATTTTCTCATTCATAAACACCGAAAAATTATGAAGATTAAAGACAAATTCGCGGCGTCGCTTCGCCGTTGGGCCTCCAAGTTAAGCCCGGAAACAAACCCTTACCGTCCCGACTTAGGGCTGCTTCTTCCTTCGTCCTTCGGGGAAAGATACTACAAAATTCGCCGTTTAGGAATGGCTTACGATATTTCCCCGAAAGAGGAAGCCCACGCCCTCGAAGCAGAAAAGAACGGCTACCCCGACGCGGTTAGGCGTATGCGGAAAGAATACGAAGAACGCATAGCCCACGGCATTGTAGCCCGCCTTTGGGAAGACGGCGTAGTAGAATATAACGCGGAACGAAACCCGGAAACCGGGATACTTAGAATCGTCGGCTTCCTCTACGTCGGAATAAAAGACAACGATACTAACCCCTTAAAAGCATAACAGCATGAAGAAGAAGTTAGCCGCACTTTTGCGCCGTTGGGCCTACGCCCTGCACCCCGAAACGCCCGCGACCCTTCCACCGGGCTACCAAGTGGCTAAATTAGTTAGCCGCGAGAACTTCCCGCTTGAAGACGGCACGATGCCATCCCCGGAAATTCACAGCCTTATAAGGGGCGGACTTGAAACCGACGTATTGGAGCAAGTCATGCAAGGCGACTACATAAGAAGCCGCGCCGACATTGCCCCCGTACCGGGCGGCTTGATAGAATACGAAGCAAGCCTTTACGTCGGCTTCATACCCAAGAAAAAAAATAACCATAACCCCCAACAAAACCAAAGAACTATGTTAAAAGTAGAATTTGTCGGACACATAGGATCCGACGCGGAAATTAAGGACTTCAACGGGAAGCGTTACATCGTCTTCAACGTGGCGACTTCCGAGCGTTTCAAGGACGCGCAGGGCAACCCGGTAAGCCGGACGACGTGGGTAAGTTGTCTAAAACCCGGCGACGGCGCGGTAGTCAACTACCTCAAGAAGGGAACACAGGTTTACTGCCGTGGCAACCTTACCGTAAAGACCTACACAGGACGGAACGGCGTAGAAGCCGGGATAAATTGCACCGTTTCCGAGTTGGAACTGCTCGGAAGCCGACAGGACGCACAGCAGAACCAACAGCCCGGCGCAGCTTCCCAGGCCTACGGCGCGGGCAACTACGGAATGCCCCCCGGCGGCTACCCCGCGTTTGGCCCCGGAAGCGACGAAGCACCATACTAACGATGTCCGAAGCAAGAACAAACGAAGTTAAAGGCGTGGGGTACGTCGTCGTATGGTTTGAGAACTACACGGCAACACCCTTACGCGCTTTTTTCAGTCCGGGCGCGGCGTGGGAGTTCCGAAAAATGATTGAGAACTACACGAAGCCCGACAAGGAACGCCGGATAAAAGCACTTGCAGCATCCTACGACCCCGGAAAGGTTTATAATTACCCGGAACCTACCAACTTCGGAATAGCCAAACTTAAAACGATACCAAATGGATATTAAAGAACATTATCCCGACCGAACCGTAACGCTTCTTCCGGGCGACGAGATAACGGCGACGTACATAAAGCCGAAGAACGACCCATTTAGCCCGACGACACTAAAACGCCTATTCGGGTGGACTAACGGACAACGCTATATAGGCCGCGTCCGTGAAGAAGCACCCCGCCGGGGAGTATGCCCGGAAGGTAGGTTAGTCGTGGACTTATATACGAACGACAAGCGTAGGAAGTTCCAATGTACCCACGTCGTCTATAACATTGAATTGCAGATAGCGAAAGGCGAACTTACCGACCTTTGCTATAAGCCGAACCCAAGCCCCTCGTTATTCGACGATGAACGCTAAACAATTTTTCGACAAGGTAGTAGAACTTCGGGCGACGCAACGCGAATACTTCCGTACCCGTTTGCCGGAAGTTCTACGAAAGTCGAAGGCGATAGAAGCCGAGATAGACCGCGAAATAAAGCGGGTGCAGCAGATAGAAAAAGACCGGGCAAGAGCCGAAGCCGAACGACAGCAAGGCTCGTTATTTCCCGATAGTTAAGAACTAAATATAACAGGAAGAATGAAACCTATTAAGTTCCCCGAACAAAACGTAGTATTTGGGGAAAACCAACAACCGTTATACGAACCGCTTCCGGCATATAGAAGCCCGGACGGGCAAGTAATATGCTGTTTTGAACTTACCGACGAAGAAAAACAGCGCGTAGCAGAAACCGGGCATATTTGGCTCAGTGTGCTAACCTTCAACTACTCGCTACAACCCGTTTACTTAACAACGGAGAAAGGCGACATATTTAAGAACCCGAAATAACTATGGCACTAATAACGAAGAATTGCGAATATTGCGGCCGGCCCTTCCAAGCCGATACTCGGAATTTAGCGCGGGGTTGGGGGAAGTGTTGCAGTAAGTCCTGCGCCGCTTCCCTTCGTGAGAGGTCAACCGCCCAAATAGGAACGGCGACGAAGCCCCGCCTTACCTACGACGAATTGGTAGCAAGAGCCAACGCCGAGCCGACGAAGGCGAAGCCCCGGCACATAGAAAGCAACCTACAACGGAATTGCTTTACCTGGTTCCGGCTTCAATACCCACGCCTTCGGCTATTGCTTTTCGCCGTACCTAACGGCGGCTTCCGCAATAAACGGGAAGCCGGAATAATGAAGGCGGAAGGCGTTACGGCGGGCGTGGCGGACGTGATACTATTGAAGCCTTCCGGCGGCTACGCTTCCCTTTGCGTCGAGTTCAAGACCGAGGACGGCACACAGAGAGCCACGCAGAAGGAATGGCAGAAGGCGGCCGAAGGCGCGGGTAACAAATACGTCATAGTCCGCAGCTTCGACGCCTTCAAGGAAGAAATAGAAACCTACCTAAGCGCGAAATAGCCACCCCTACTTGAAGTTTTAACGAAGTGTTTTAGGCTTTGTCGTATCACTTTAATACGATAAAGCCTTTAACTTTGCACATAGAAACCAACGCACCCATGAAACCGAAACAAGCAATAGAAAAAGTCGCCGCCTTCATTAAGCGGCTGGCCTTCGACAAGAAGTTACACTACTTCGCCGGGCTGATTATAGCCGGAGTTCTTACGAACTTTTTGCCCGTCCTTATTGCCGTGGCTATCGCCGTAGCCGTAGGCATTGCAAAAGAAGTCTACGACCGCGTAACCAAGAAGGGAACGCCGGAATTTGCCGACTTCTTATGGACGACCGCCGGGGCTATAACGTGGCTTATTCTATACTACGCCGTTTTGGGCATCGTTTGGGCGTGGATAAATTAGGCTTCTACACATCCATATAGCTGAAAGCAACGGCGACAGCCGAAGCGGGAAAGGGCGCGGCGACCAAACCGCGCCTTTTCTTCAATAAAGACACAGGAACAATGAGCAGAAGAAAGACCAAACCCAAGACCCAGACCGAGGACGACGGCTTAGACTTCAACGTAGGCGACATCGGGATAGAAACGCCCGACTTCGATACGGCGTTATTCGACATATTGGAAGACGAGGTAGGAGCAGAAACGCGCTACATAAAGCCGAAGGTTTACGCTACTTCGTCGGACTTCGTTATGTACGACAACGCCGTAAAATTGGCGCGGGATATAGAGATAGAAGAAGGGAGCCGCTACGACGTAGTGGTAAACGGTTCTTTTATCTTCGGCGACTTCTTAGAAGCCTTCATAGTGAGGAATAACGCCAAGTGTAAGAAGTTGACAATTTCTACGCTGTCGCTGAACCAAAACAACGTAGACAGCCTCCACAACCTTATAACCCACGGCTATATAGACGAACTTAACCTAATAGTAAGCGCGTACTTCTACAACATGGAGATACGGGCTTTAATTCCCTACATATACCGACAATTAGACATCGACAACCGCCTACAATTAGCAGTAGCGAACGTCCACACCAAGACGGCGCAGCTTGAAACATTAGGCGGGAAGAAGATAATAGCCCACGGCTCGGCGAACCTTCGCAGTTCCGGCAGTATAGAGCAATTCACAATAGAGGAAAACGCGGAACTTTACGACTTCTACGACGAAATGTTTAGCCGAATATTGGAACGCTACGCCACCATACGGAAAGCGGTATGGGGCAAGAGCCTATGGGCGGACTTGATTAAAAAGAAGTTTAACGATTAACACCTACGACAATGGCAGAAGAAGACAACGGATCCACAGGAAGCGGCGGCAACGGTTCAACTATTCAGAGTTTCACAGCGGCAAGCGGGCGCGGCAGTTCTATGCCGTACTTTGACCCCTTCGGCGGCGGCCCGACCGGGCCGGCACCCTTCTAACCTTAACCCCCGGACACAATGGCAAAGAAGAAGACAGCACAGGACGCGACCACGAACGCCAAGCCCCTCGCCGGGTTGGTGCAAAGCGTCATAGTCAAACTTAGCGACATCGTACCGAACAAAGGGCAAATTCCGGGCGTACCCAAGAACCCGCGCCAAATGAAGGACGACGTTAAGTTTAGGAAGTTGAAGGCGTCGATACAGGACGACCCGGAAATGCTTGCACTTCGGGAAGTCCTGATATACCAATACAACGGGCTTAACGTGATTATAGGCGGTAATATGCGTTACCGCGCCCTCAAGGAATTGGGCTATACGGAAACAATAGCGAAGGTCATACCCCCGGAAACACCGCCGGAGAAGTTACGCGCTATTGTGATTAAGGATAACGTATCCTTCGGCGATTGGGATATGGACGACTTAGCCAACGAATGGGAGTTAGACGAGTTAGACCATTGGGGCGTAGACCTTCCCGACGTCGATACGGGCAAAAACGAGAACGACGCCGAAGAAGACGACTACGACGTAGCCGGGAACCTTCCCAAGAAGCCGAAAGCCCGTTACGGCGACGTCTACCGATTGGGAAACCACCGCCTTATCTGCGGCGACAGCACAAGCCCGGAAGTATTGGATATCCTTATAGGCGAAGGGAAGGTAGACTTACTTCTGACCGACCCGCCCTATAACGTGGACTATTCAAGCAAGAACGAGGCCCTAAACGCCGCCGACAAAGGCAACCGGGTACAGAAGGACATCGCCAACGACAAGATGGACGACGGCGCGTTTTTGGACTTCCTTACGGCGGCTTTTGAGAACGCCAACCGCTACCTCAAGAAGGGCGGCGCGTTCTACATTTGGCACGCCGGAACGGAAGGGCTTAACTTCAAGTTGGCGGTAAAGTCCGTCGGTTGGGAGTTGAAGCAGATACTTATATGGGTCAAGAACAACATGGTATTAGGGCGACAGGACTACCAATGGAAACACGAACCCTGCTTATACGGTTGGAAGCCCGGCGCGTCGCACTTCTTCGTAAACCGCCGCGACCTTCTTACGGTAACGGAAGACTCAGGCCCGGACATAGACGCGATGACGAAGGACGAACTTAAAACCCTTCTTCGTTCGCTATTGGGCGAAGCGACACCTACGACCGTCATACACGAAGACAAGCCGCTACGTTCCGCCGACCACCCGACGATGAAGCCTATAAAACTTATGGGCCGCGCAATTAAGAACAGCACCCGCCCCGGCGAAGTCGTCTTAGACCTATTCGGCGGGAGTGGCAGCACCTTAATGGCGGCCGAGCAGTTGGCGCGTTCGTGCTATACGGTGGAGTTAGACCCCGCCTATATAGACGTGATTATAAAACGTTGGGAAGAATACACGGGCGACAAAGCCGAACTATTAGGCAACTTCGCCCCGGACGAGGACGCCCCGGAACGCGAATAAGGGAACAGAGAGGATAGCAACCAATATCAGAGAGAAACGATGGCAAACGAACAAAACCTTATACCCTTCAAGAAGGGGCAAAGCGGAAACCCGAAAGGGCGGCCCAAAAGCCGCGTACCCGAACAGCTCGTAAAGATATTCGGGAGCAAGGCTCGCGCCAAGAAGTTTTACAGCCTTTCCGCCGTGGAGATAGACGAATGGGAAGCCGCTATACTTACCTTCAACGCCAACGACTTGAAACTATTGGCGAAGTGGGAAGACGCGCCCGCCTATCCCAAAGGGCTGGCTATTGCCGTCCTTTCCGATATGAAGGCGGGCAAGACCACGACGTTAGACAAGTTGCGCGAACGTCAGTACGGGAAGCCCACACAGCGAATGGAAGTAACCGGGAAGGACGGGGGCGACTTGATACCGGCCCGGACGCTTACGAAGGAAGAAGCCGCCGACCTTCTTAAAAGCCTTAACGAGAAGTATTAAATGGGGTTTTGCCGCGACATAGATATAATTAAAACGTGGGTTCTACAAGGAACCCTCAACTTTACGCGCTTCTTTTTCAAGGAAAAGTATAAGCGTAAATTTGTCGTAGGCAAGCACCACGAAAAAATAGCCGAAGTCTTAGACAAGGTTCTCAAGGGCGAAATAACCCGGCTTATAATAAACATCGCCCCGCGCTACGGTAAGACGGAGTTAGCCGTTAAGTCCTTCATCGCGGAAGGCTTCGCCATAAACCCGAAGGCGAAGTTTATACACCTCAGTTATTCGGACGACTTAGCCCGCGACAATTCGCGGGGAGTACAGGAGATTCTGCGCGAACCGTCGTATAGGCGTTTATTCCCGGACACGATGCCGACGAGCGTAAACACCCGTAAATGGTTCACGAAGGCGGGCGGCGGACTTTACGCCGTTTCGTCGGCGGGCCAGGTAACAGGCTTCGGCGCGGGTTTGGTGGATAAGGACGAGGAAGAAGAATTAGGCGACGAAGTAGCCGCTATTACTTCCGAAGCCGGGGAGTTCGGCGGCGCGATAGTCATCGACGACCCGATAAAGCCGGACGACGCCCGAAGCGAGTTAGTCCGCGAGAAGGTAAACCAAAAGTTTGAAACAACCATCCGAAACCGCGTTAACAGCCGAAAAACGCCGATAATTATAATTATGCAGCGTTTGGACGAAGACGACCTTTGCGGCTACCTTCAAAAGTTGGAGCCGGACGAATGGACGGTTTTAAGCCTTCCCGTTATTGAGGTGGACGAAAAAGGCGACGAACACCCGTTATGGCCCTTCAAACATACACTAACCGAACTTCACGAATTAGAGGACAAGGCCCCGTGGGTTTTTGAAACGCAGTATATGCAGAACCCGCGCCCGCTTACCGGGTTGATGTACGAACGGGAGTTTAAGACCTACGAAGTATTGCCTATTACAAAGCAGCACAAAGTTAAAGCCTACGTCGATACCGCCGACACGGGCGACGACTACCTATGCTGTATTGTCTACGTCGAAACGGAAATAGGCAACTTCATTTTAGACGTCTACTACACCCAGGCCGCAATGGAAACAACCGAGCCGGAAACGGCGCGGATCCTTACCAAGTGGGAAGTAGAGGAAGCAATAATAGAGAGCAACAACGGCGGCCGTGGCTTCGCCCGTAACGTCGAAAAGAACCTACGCCTTATGGGGAACAAAAAGACGGTAATACGTTGGTTCCACCAAAGCGAGAATAAGGATGTACGAATATTCAACCATTCTAACGAGGTGCAGAACCTTACGCACTTCCCGAAGGATTGGGCGCACCTGTTCCCGAAGTTCCACCAAGCAATAACGAAGTATAAGAAGCAGGGAACGAACACCCACGACGACGCGCCGGACGCCCTTACGGGAACGGTGGAGAAACGCCCCGACGGGAAGGCGGATATTAAGAGATTGAAAAGAATTTTTAAGTAACCATAAACCCCAATAGATTATGCCACCTATTGACGAATTGCTAAAAGCGGGCGACTATTCAGCCGCCATCAGCGAACTGAGGAACGGGCGACTTACCCCGCTTCCCAATTCCGAGCAGTACGCGGCCCAATACGACCCGAAACTGCACGACATTAACGACCCCCGGAAACGCCCGGACAAACTCGTAGTCATTGACAAGGATAGCGAGGAATACGGGGAAGTAAAGAACATCAACGTAAACGCCGAGCTTACCACGGAACAGGGGTTTAGAATTGAACCCGTAGCCCGTATAGCGTTGGCCCTTCAAAAGTTGATAGTAAAACGCGCCGTCGCCTTCACGTTCGGCAACCCGGTAGCCTACGACGCCGACCCGCAGAACGACGAAGAAAAGGCGGTATTAGCCGCGTTAAAGCGCGTCCTTCACGACGTGAAGGAAAAGACGCTTAACCGCCGCGTAGCCCGAAGCCTATACAGCACTACCGAAGTAGCCGAATATTGGTACCCCGTGGAAGGCGACGAGGAACACGACCTTTACGGCTTCACGACAAAGATGAAGTTCCGCGTAGCCCTGTTTAGCCCGGCGTTCGGCGACAGGCTTTACCCGTACTTCGACGACACCCGCGACCTTATAGCCTTCTCCCGTGAGTTCACGAAGAAGACCGACGACCTGACTACGCGCAGCTTCTTTGAAACCTACACGAAGGACGCGCACTACCTATGGGCGGCGGAAGGCACTACCATAGGCGCGGCAAAGAATTGGGAGTTAGTCGAAGGCTACCCCAAGAAGTTGACATTAGGCAAAATTCCCGTCGTCTACGGAAACCAACCCGCCGTAGAGTGGGAAGACGTGGAAAGCCTTATCGACCGTTTGGAAAAGTCGCTTTCCAACTTTGCCGATACGAACGACTACCACGCAAGCCCGAAAATCTTTGTAGAAGGCAAAATATTGGGCTTCGCAAGGAAGGGAGAAGCCGGGGCCATAATTGAAGGCGAGGAAGGCGCGAAAGCCACCTACCTATCATGGGCGCAAGCCCCGGAAAGCGTGAAGTTAGAGATAGAAACGCTCCTCCGCCTAATATACGCCATTACCCAAACGCCCGACATTTCCTTTGAGAGCGTGAAGGGAATAGGCGCGGTAAGCGGAATCGCCCTGCTGCTTCTATTTATGGACGCACATTTGAAGGTACAGGACAAAATGGAAGTATTCGACGACTACCTAACCCGCCGCGCTAACATATTGTTAGCCTACCTCGGCGCGGCTAACGTGAAGTCTAAGGCGGCCGCCCGTCGTCTTATCGTTACGCCCCGGATAACGCCCTACATCATTGAGGACGAACAGGCGAAAATAAATACGCTTCAATCAGCCAACGGCGGCAAGCCCGTAGCAAGTCAGAAAGCCACCGTTCGCCGTTTGGGTTGGGCGGAAGACCCGGACGCAGAACTGGCCGAGATACAGGCCGACGAAGACAGGGAAAACGCCCATTACGAAGGCGAACCGACCTATTAACCCTCTTTTTGCCCGCCAACGTATTAAAGTAATACGTTTTGGGCGCGTCTAAGCGCGTTAAAACGCTCCGATATAGGAAACTATAACCTAACGCGGTTATCGCGCTTAGACGCGAAATTTAACAAAAATAACTTTATGCCCGATTATACCGAAAACCGCCTTATAGTCCGACTTCGTGGCTTCGACGCACAGCACTACGCCCGGACTACGCGCTACGCCCGTCAAGTGGAACGGCTGTATAACACGGCTTGCAGCGAGATAGCAGCCGCCGCCGGACGTATAGATATACCCGAAGACGGAGTATTTAGTTTCGACGACTTCCCGGCGACACGAAGACAGGCGCAGGGGATATTAAACCGTTTGGCTAAAAGAGTGGAAGCCGTGATAGAAACAGGAACGCGGACGGAGTGGCAAGCGGCCTGCGACAAAAGCGACACGTTCCTAAGTTCCATTCTTCGCACTTCACGCCTAAGCCCGGAAGAAGCCGCCCAATACCAGGCCCGGAACTTAGAAGCCTTACAAGCCTTCCAACAGCGCAAGGCCGGCGGGTTGGGGCTTAGTCAGCGCGTATGGAAATACACGGAAGAATTTAAGACGGCGTTAGAATTGGGTATAGACGTCGCCGTAGGAGAAGGACGAAGCGCGGGGCAGCTCTCCCGCGACCTTCGCCAATACTTGCAGAACCCGGACAAACTATTTAGGCGCGTCCGCGACAAGGGCGGCAACCTTCGGCTAAGTAAGGCGGCGTCGATGTACCACCCCGGACAAGGCGTTTACAGGAGTTCAGCCAAGAACGCCGAGCGTTTGGCACGAACCGAGGTAAACATGGCATACCGCGAAGCCGAATACCTACGATGGCAACAACTTGATTTTGTCGTAGGCTTCCGCGTGATGTTGAGTAACAACCACACGACGACCGACAGCAAGGGGAAGAAAGTACCGCTTACCGACATTTGCGACGAGTTGGCGGGCGACTACCCCAAGACCTTCAAATTTTTGGGCTGGCACCCACAATGCCGCTGCGTCGTCGTGCCTATTATGTCCGATTACGACGAATACAACGACGACCGCGCCAACCGCTTGAAGGCGATAGTTCGCGGAAAGACCTACAAAAGCCTTCCTTCCCGGCGCACCGTCCGCGACGTACCCGCCGCCTTCCGTTCCCATATTGAAGCGATAGCGGAACGCGCTAAGGGTTGGAAGTCGATGCCGTACTACATACGCGATAACTTCAAGAAGGGCGTTATTTCCGGCGGCCTTCTTCCGACCATTCCGCAGAAGGCGCAGATGCCAGGCACCACGGCGAAACCGCCCGAACCCTGTACCGAGTTCGACAGCGAGATAGCCAATTTTAAGAAGTGGGCCTATTCTTTCGGCTTAGACGTTTCGCGGTTGGATCCATTGAGGACAGCGGGCGACCGCGCCGGACTAAACGCCGAAGTAAAACGGCTTCAAGACGAACGCCTAAACAGAATGAAGGAATGGTTAGCCGCCCGTAGCGAGGTGGACGACTTCGCCGACAAAGCCGTAGGGTTCCCGGACATAGTGAAGGAAATTAAAGACGCTCTTACCGCCAACGAGATAAGGACGACCAACTATTACGGCGACTGCATCAGCCGCCTAAAAGCCTTCTTTGCGTCGCTTCCGGGCAAGTTGTCAGCCGCAAAAGCGAAGAAGGGCAGCTATTCCGCGAATATGCCTACCGAGTTGCAGAAGGGCGGCAAGTGGCTTCGTGGCGACGACTACGAATATAGCCGGGAGTTCTTCGACTTGATAGACCCGAAGAAGCCGATACCGCTAACCATACACAAGAAAAACGGAAACGATAGTTACCACAGCGCGTTAAAAGGCGTGGTATTGGATATGGGCGGAACGCGCAGCTCGCAAAGTCCATATTACCGACGCGCCCTTATTTACCATGAGTTCGGCCACGGCATAGACTACCAACGAGGATTAAGGCACAGCAAGGAAGTAAAAGACCTCCGCGATAAACAAATAGGCCGACTTCGGAAAAGGGTGGAAACAACGATAACCGAACGCAAATGGGACTCGGGTAAGAAGGCGTTCGTAACGGAAACAAGAAAGACCAAGCAAATGAAGGCTAAGGTACTTTCCGAACGATTAGACCGACTTTATAAGAAAATATACAGCATGGACGACGCTACGTTTACGAAACGAGGTATAACGAAGCACGACGTTATAGAACAAATAGCCGCCGTTCAAGACACGTTAAAAAGCCTTATTATTTCCGTGGGTTGGGGTCATTCTACCTCATACTTCAAAGGATCCGGCAAAAGCGAAGCGGAATACCTCGCCCATTGCTTTGAAAACGCATTTATAGGAAACCGCGTATTCCAAAAGTATTTACCTACGGAATACGCGGAAATGATAGCGTTTATTAGAAGTCTTAAATAAGCGGAACGAGGTATAAGCCGCCGTCCATAATAGAACCTACGAACTTCGCGCCCGTGGGTTCTTTTTCGTTATTGCCGGGATAGACAGGAAGAAGCCGGGCTTTTCCTTCCAAGCATTGCCGGAGAATAGCCCCGTTCTTTTCGGCGTCCGGCTCGGCATATTCAAGAAGCCGCACGACGTCGATATCTTCCGCCGAGGCGTCGGAATTAAGAAAGCCTTCGACAAGGGCGTTATTAGGAATGACGGTAACGGGCTGTTTGCCCTTCGTGGTATTGATACGCGGTATTTTCATAGCCTTAGTTATTTTGAGTGGAACGGAGCATAAACCGAAGGAATAAAACCTATCCCGAAGGTATTACTTTCGGGGTTGAAGTCGTAGCCGATACAGGCGGCCCCGGCTAAAACGTCCGGCTTCCCGTTCAGTTCCTCGGAAGGAAGCGGCGCACCTTCAACGGGCGGGTATAGTTCGGTAACAACCCGGTCAAGTCTACGGAGTGCATCACGCCGGGCGCGTCCGTGGGAGTTCTTAACGTCGCACAGGGCAATAGTAATGCGCCCTTCATTGGTGGGAGCGTAACGCGCTACCAAGTCGTCAAGCATAGGCTCGACGGTACGGGAAACTTCCGCCATTGCAGCCCTAAGCGCGGCGGACTGCGGGAACAGCATAGGCGCGAACGTGGGCGCGTCAGATATAGGTAACGGCTTAGGCATTTTGTTTATATTTGGCTTCAATTTCAACTCCTTTAATACGGCAGTCCACGACGTCGCCGGAATTAGCAAGGGCGGGCTGTACTTCAACGGCGACCGCTATTTTTACGTCCGTAGCAAACGACCCGGCGAAGTTCTTAACGGCTTCCGTTATGTTGTGTTCAAATTCCGCCTTCTTCATAAAGAACGCTTCGGCGGGGGTTAATTGTTTTTCTTCCATTGTGGCAAAGTGTTATTTATTCGCCACAAAGTTAGCACAATAACACGGGGCATCCAAATCCGCCCCGACCGCCGGACGGGAATACGATACCCACGGAGTTACAGCCGTAAGCGTATAACGTGGAACGGACGTAACTAATTGTTACCAACCGAAAAATTCAATAGCAAAAAATACTCAAACGTATTACTTTGGTACGTCATTCTTCTTCCGGGCTTCTTCAAGTATTCGCGTAGCCCGTTCAAGACCGCCCAACCTTACGCGGGTGCAAGCGACACGCCCGTAGATGTCGGCTAATTCCTTCGCCCGCGCTTCGGCTTCCCGTTGTGCCTTCTTCTTCATACGGCGGGGCTTCGTCAGCAGGGCGACCACAATAAACAGGAGCGAACCACCAACAAGAACCCCGGCGAATATAAGCGCAGCTTCCATCATTGCCCGGCGTTCCTAAACGTCAGCCCTTCGACTATTAACGTACCTAACCCAAAGTCCGGGCGTTCCGGGTCAGTAGAAGACAGGCGGGAACAAACCCCGATAGAAGGCACATCGGTAGCCCCGCTGCCCGAAGGAAGCGTAAAGTTCGCCGGGGTAAGATAACCGACAAAACGCCCCCTAACGTAGTAGGTACGATTTTCTTTTAACGCGATAGCCTTCTCTTTGGGCAGCTTTGCGAATACTTGAAAGCCGACCTCGTAAGCGTCCGAAATTGTAGGCCGGCTTCCCTTATTGAGGTAGTCGCTATAAGCGAACTTAACAACGTAGTCCGTTCCGTTCGGGTAAGGCAGCATCATTTCGTAGGTTAGTGGTAAGTCCGAGATACACGCCAACGAATCAGCAGACGCCAACGTAGAAAAGGCGTCGGCCAGTTCCTTAGCCCCTTCGTCCTTAGTTAGCGAATTGTTCAGTAGGTTAGGATGGCTTTTAACGAAGTCGTCAAAGAACGGCTTTAACGCCGCCGTCCGCTGTTGTGGAGTTTCAGCATTGACAGCCACGGAATCCTCGTTAGAGGACGAACCACCGCCCGAAGTCGAGCCAACACACCCGGCGACGACCAAAGACAGGGGAAGCAGATAAAGCAACTTCTTCATAAAATTAGTAACTTTGTAGCCACCGCCCGAAGCAGCCGGGTTATACGCACGAAAAAGCGCGGACTATATAGGTTTGAGTATTTGCGGCATCGCCAAACGCCTAACGAAAACAAACCGTATAGCCGCGCTTAGTCTGTATATCGTGGTAGGGATATACGACGCTACGCGCTTAGGTTCATTCTTCGTAATTTGGTAATTTGGCGATTTTCAAATACTAAGAAACTATCGCTTCTTCGATAATAGCCGGATTTTTCCCCGGACTACGCTACAAAGTTACGCCAAATTTTTCACAATTCGCACATTAAACCCTAACAAAGTGTATGGCAAGCGCGGAAGCCGTAGGAAGTTTCGGCGAAGTGTTTGCCTTCTTATAATTGAACCTGTATTAAAGTAATACGCTAACTTTGCCATTGATTAAGTAACCCTACAAATTTTTTATGGACGAATTACAATTAGCAATTTTAGCACTACTGCAAAGCAAGTTTGCGGGCGTGAGAAAAGACGGTTTGCAGCAGTTGGCCGCTGTCATCAGCGTACAGGTAGCAAACGAAGAAGAAGCGAACGAAGTCGTAGGTAAACTTACCGCCGACAAAGTTAGCAAGTTCGTAACGGATTGGCGCAAAACCACCGACGCCGAAATCGCCAAAGCCAACAAGACCCACGAAGACGGCCTTAGACGTAAGTACGACTTCAAGGAGAAGGAAGCACCCGGCGACCCTAAGCCCGGAGAAGAAACGCCGCCCACGGGTGGAGCATTGACCGCCGAGGCTATCCGCGCTATTATACGCGAGGAAACCAAGAGCATCCGCGAAGGCTACGACGGCCTACGCGCAGAAAAGACGGCAGCCACCCGCCGCGAACAATTTGTAGCGAAGTTGGACGCCGCCAAGATTGAAGGCAAGCAACGCGATATGCTGTTACGCAGCTTCGACCGCGCCGCTTCCACCTTCAAGGACGACGAAGACTTTAACGGCTACTTAACCGAGATGCAGGGCGACATCGACGCCTTAGCACAGGAGCAGAGCGACAACGAGCTGCGCAACCACGAAAAGCCCATCTTTGGAGCCGTGAACAAAGACGGTATTAGCGCGGGCGTCGCAGACTACATCGCCTCGCAGCAGAGTTCAGCAAGTCCGACCCTTACCGGGAAGGAGATTTAACAACCCCCTAAAACGACACGAAAATGGGATTTATGCGATACCAACGCAAACAGGACGAGCGCACAGCCCACGCCTGTATCAACAATTTGGCGGATATTCCTAACGGTGTAACCGTAGTCGTTGCAGACCTTATCCCCGGCGTTCCCCTTCGTGAAGGCGCGATTATTGCGCCGGACGAAGCGGGCTTTTACCACCTCGTCAAAACCGCCGAAGTTGTGGAAGCAGCCACCGCCACCGCTACCGACTATAAGGTAGCAAAAGGCCATCACTTCAAGGTAGGCGACTTCGTGATGTTCAAGACCGGGGCCAAGTCTTACGCTATTACAGCCATCGACACCACCCCGGCCACATTCGACACCATAACCGTAGGAACGACCCTCGGCGCGGCTATTCCCGTCGGCGGAACGCTTACCCAGGCCAAAGCCGAAAGCGCGACCGTTTCCGCCTACAAATATCCGCCTTTTGCCGCTTGCGGCGATAGTTACCCCGTGGAAGCCCTTACCAATACCCCGGTAGTGGCCGTAACCTTCGGGCAGTTCCGCGCCGCCCTATGTCCGCCCCTCAGCGACGATATTAAGGCCGCGCTTCCTACCCTTAAATTCATTTAACATTAACCCCACAGCAGAAAGTTATGATACCTACTTTAATGCAGGGGCTTAACGAGAAGGACATGGCGGGCGTAGTAAAGACCTACGACCTTAAACCGTTCTACTACCCAACCCTTTTCCCGTTGAAGGAGAATTACTCCTTAACGTGGAAAGCGTTGGAAACCCGCGTAGGCTTAAAGATAGCCGCCGACCTCGTAGCCCGTGGCGCACGAATTGACAAAAAGACCCGCGAGACAATAGCCCGTATTCAGGGCGATATCCCCAAAATTGCCATAAAGCGCACCAAGAACGAAGACGAGCTGGACGAGTACGACCTTATGATAGCCCGTACTTCGCAGAACCCCGACCTTCGCGCACTTGTGGAAGCGTGGGCGGAAGACACTAAGTTTTGTTGGGATGGCGTAGCCGCCCGTTTGGAGTGGATAGCATTGCAGTCCATTTCCCTCGGCAAAATTACGCTTGCCAACGAAAACAACACTTCGGTACTTACCGAATACGACGTGGACTACCTTATCCCCGCCGAACAAAAGTTAGGCTTCCAAACCGGATCCGCATCGTGGGCTAATTCTTCTTCCGCCCGTCCTATTACCAAGGACTTCAAGGCGGTATGCAAGAAGGCGAAGAAAAAGGGCGTAACCCTTAAATACGCCTTTATGAATACGGAAACCTTCGCCGAGTTTACGGAAACGGAAGAAGTGCAGAAAACCTGTGCTTCCTTCGCAGCCAACGCCCTCGGCGTACAGCAGACACCGAGCCTCGAACAGGTAAACAACGCCCTTCGCGGACTTTCCTACCTTTACGGACTTCAAATAATCGTTATCGACCAAGACATTACAATCGAACTTAGCGACGGTAGCCGCCCATTCAGCGGCAACCCATTCGCTACGAACGTGGTAATGTTCAGCGCGTCTAAGGTTTTGGGCCATACCTATTGGAAACGCCCGGCAGACCTTAACGTAAAGGGTTCAGTAGCCATTAAGACACTTAACGGCCACACCCTTATCAAGAAGTTCGCTAACGAAGAGCCGTTAGAGGAAGTTACGATGGGCATTGCTAACGCCTTCCCCGCGTGGGAAACGTCCTCCGACTCGTGGCTTATGTCCACCGACGCGAATACGTGGAACCACTAACCCTAACAGCCGGGGAGTCTTCCGGGGCTTCCGTTGGGCTTCCCGGCTAAAACCTTCCGAATATGACCTACAAAGAATGGCTTAACCGCACCGTAGCCCGCTTCGGCATTAGCAACGCCGACGCGGAACTGATATTAGCCAACCAAGCCGGGATAATTCCCGACCCGGACGCCGACGTAGACGTAAGGGTAGCGAAAACCGCCCTTTGCAAAGAGTTCGGCTCTATTATTCCGTTGGCGAACGTCAGCGAAGGCGGGTATTCTGTAACGTGGAATTGGGAAGCTATAAAGTTTTGGTATAACCAGACCTGCGGCGAAATAGGGCTAACCCCCGCCAACGCGCCGAAGGTAAGAAACCGAAGCCGACTATGGTAGCAATTCAAGAGATTATAAACCACCAATACCCTCACTTCCTTTACGTCCGCCAAAGCGACGCGGAAGCGACGCAGGACGCTAACGGAAGTTGGCAGACTACGGGCGCGGCGTGGAAATTGTGGGCTTCATGCCGGGAGGAAACGAACGGCAAAGGCACACAGATACAGGCGGCGAACGGCCGGTTTATAACCTTCGCTTCCCTTATACAACTTCCGGCGGGAACGCCCCGCGTAACGGTAGGCGTAGAGGTAGCGGCGGCAGACCGCGAATTAACGCCGGACGAGCTTACCGACGTCAAGTTACAGGAAGCCCAAACGGAAGGCATAGTTAGAGTTATTGGCGAGTGCTTGAAATTCGATAACGGGCGACTTCATTGTAGGCTATGGGTATAACGGCAAACTTCAAGGGCAGCATAGACGAAACCTTTAAGGCGTTCCTCGCCGAAGTGGAAAGGCAGATAATAGAAAGCCTTTGCCGCGTAGGGGAAGAAGCCGTAAAGTTAGCGAAGCTGATACCCCCGGAGCGCGGTTTTCACGACCAAACGGGAAACCTACGCTCGTCTATTGGCTACGTCGTCGTCAAGGACGGCAAGCCCGTAAATGTTTCCTTCGGAGCAGTCAAGGGCGGCCACGCGGGAGTTAACGAAGGGCAGCGTTTAGCCCTTAAAGTTGGAAGCCGACAGACGGACGGCTACGCCTTAGTCGTGGTAGCGGGTATGAACTACGCCGTTCACGTCGAGAGCAAAGGCCGCGACGTCCTGACTTCCGCCGAGAAGTACGCCGAAAAACAAATAGCCAAAGAGTTAGCCGACTTAGTAACAAACGTTCAAAACGCCTTTAAGTAGTGAAGCATTGCAGCAGCATAGACACTGACGACATCCTCTACAAGATAGTCAAGGAAGCCGTTACTTCCGGGAAGGTCAAAATTTCCGGGGGCGTATTCGTGCAGGGCGAACGCCCGGACGACAGCGAAGCCGAGGACATAGTAATAAACACTATAACCGTAACAGGCGAAAAACCGCAAACAGGCACCTCGAACGTAAATATCTTCGCCCCCGACAAGAAGGTAAAGATACACGGACGGGAACAGCGAAAAGCCGACCGGGAACGCTTACGCAAGATTGGCGACGCCCTGTTTGCACACTTAGACGCGCAGAACGTGGACGACTTAGAATATTGGATAGAGAGCGACACGACAATAAAAGAAATTGAGGTAAAGCAGCACTACCGCAATTTGAGAATAAGCTGGAATATACATTAACCCAATAACCCCGAAACCCTATGGTAGTAACATTAGGACTATCCAAAATTTTAGGTAAGCAGGGAGAGCCGACCACGGCGGACTTTACCGAAACGGGCTACACCCCCTACGGACTTACCTATCAAGACACCGCCAAGATGTCGCAGGAAGACGGAGAGGAAACGGAGTTTTACGCCGAGGAAGAAGACGACCCCATCGAAACTATCGAAAAGGCCGGTAAGACTACCTTCACTTTTTCGGTCATGAACCCCGACCTAACCACCCTTAAACGACTTTTCGGCGGCGAAATCGCTACGAATATTTGGGCGTACCCCGACGTAGCGGCAACCATCGAAGAATCGCTTATCATTCTTCCGCGCAAGGGCTTGAAGTTCCAGGTTCCCCGCGCCAAGATTAAGGCGAAGTTCAACGGCGAATTTTCCAAGAAGGGTCTGCTTCTTCTTGAAGTAACCGCCACCGTAATGAAGCCGAACACGTCAAGCCTTAAAAAACTTTACGTCGGCTACGTCAACCCCCCGGCAGGCAGCTAAGAAGACGACCCACAACCACCAACCCGGACGGCCCCGCTACATTGTTCCGGGGCCGTCTTAACATTTACGACCAATGACACAGGACGAAAAATTAGAAGCCCTTACCCGTGAGCAGACCGAACTGCGTAAGATGATAGGCGAAGGCGTTACGTTCGACGTGGAGATAACGCACTACACACGGAAGCCCGGCTTTTGGGGCTTCTTCCGTCGGCGTGATAAGGTAACGGAAACGAAGGTTTACACCATCAAAGAACCGACCTTAGCCACCTTAGACCGCCTTAGCCTTCTTTGGCTTCAAATGGAGATAGACGAAACCAAGTTAGGCGACGACGACTACCTACGCACCGCCCGCGCCTTAGCCAACAAGGAAGCCAAGCAGCTCGCCGAAGTCGTGGCTACCGCAGTATTGGGCGAAGACTACTATATAGCGACCTTCGACGGCACGACCTACCGCCGGAAGGAAGACCGCAAGGCACTACGCGACCTTACCCGGCTTTTCTTCCATACGCTTAAACCGTCCGAGTTGCTGACGTTGGCTATTATTATAACGAACGTAAGCAACTTAGGGGATTTTGTGAACTCTATGCGGTTGATGAGCGCAACGCGAACAAGCGAACCGGAAGCGACTCGTATAGAGCAACAGGCCTAAAAAGTCCACACGGCCGCCGGGGTTCCGTTTGCGCACACTTCGGCTGGACGTTGGACTACCTTCTCCACGGGATAGCGTGGGGAGCAGTACAACGAATGTTAATAGACGCGCCCGGCGTCGAGGAAAAGGGCAAAAGCGGAAGCAGTTCCGGCGGCGACACCACGGAAATAGCCCTTACCGACGAGAACGCGGCGGAAGTAATGGACTTAATAAACCGTATTAACCGATGAATATACAAGGCGGCGGGCTGTCGTTTGAAATTTCCGGCACCAACAAACAACTCCTTAGCGTTCTTAACGAAAGTAAGAAGGCTATACAGGAGTTTCAAGGCGCGGCGGTATTAGGTGGAAAGGAGATGGACGGAGCGTTTAACCGCGCCGCCCAAGCCATTGACAAAGCCTTTGCCAACATAGACGTAATAGTAGACACCAACAAGGCTGCTATTAGAGAGTTGGAAGACGAATATAAACGCCTCGGCGTGGAAGCGTCTAAGGTACTTTCCGCCGGGAATAAGGAAGAAGCCACAGCCCTTCAAGCAAAGCAAGCCCAAATAAGGGAAGAAATAAACCTACGCCAACAGGTAATAGACGAAACCGGGAAGCAGGCCGACGCCCTTCTGCGTGAGGAACAGCAGTTAAAGAAGGCACAGCAAGCCGCCGAGCAGAACGCCAACGCACACACTTCATTAAGGATGCAGCTCCGCAACGTCCGGGAGCAATTAGCGCAGATGGAGGAAGCCGGACTACGCGGAACGGACACCTTCAAAAAACTACAACAGGAAGCCGGACGACTTGCCAACGCCATAGGCGACGCGCAGACCCAGGCCCGAATATTTAGCCACGATAACGCCGGGCTTCAAGGAATGATAGCCGGACTTAGCGGCGTGGCCGGAGCGTTCAGCGCGGCACAAGGCGCGGTAGCCCTTTTCGCCGGAGAGAACGAAAACCTTCAAAAAATTATGTTGAAGGTTCAGGCCCTTATGTCCATAACGATGGGCTTGCAGCAAGTCGCCAACGCCTTAAACAAGGATAGCGCGTTTATGTTGGTAACGGTAGCCAAAGCGAAGGAGTTGTTAGCCGTGGCAACTAACAAACTTTCCGTAGCGTTGGGAAATTCCACCGTAGCCGCCAAAGCGTTGATGGCGACTTTAACCCTCGGCCTTTCCGTAGCCATTACCGCCGCTATTGTCCTTTGGGAGAAGTTCAGCAGTTCAACGAAAGAAGCCGCCAAAAGCACCGAAGCCGCCCGTAAGATGTTCGACGACTACCACAAGACGATGGCCAATAAGTCCGCCGACCTCGTAGGGAAATACGCCAAACTACGCGACGAATACGGGAAGTTAAAGACAGCCGACGAAAAGCAACAATGGATAAAAGACAACGCTACCGAGTTCGACAATTTGGGGCTGTCAGTTAACAACCTTACGGACGCCGACCGCGTATTTGTCAGCAATACCAAGAACGTAATTAAGGCGTTGGAACTTCGCGCCAAAGCGTTAGCCCTTCAAGAACTACAAATGAAGGCTTACGAAGAATATTACAACCAAGTAATTAACGCAGACCAAACCGTAGCCGGGGGCGGCTACTACCATCAGTTCAAAGGCGGAAACATTACGCCCGGTAGTCAAGCCGCCAAAGACCTCGCAGCAGCGATGAAAGCAGCCGGAGCAGTCAGCAGAAGCGGCGACGCATATAACGACGGTTCCTGGTATTCAATGGACGGCGGCGACTTCAAACCGACACAAAAGGCCATAGACGCTATTAACGCCTACCGAATACAGCAGGCCCGAAGCACGAATCAAAGGATCCACAGCGAAGCCCAAGCGGAATTAGACAAGACCACGGGCTACGTTAAACGGAAATTAGCCCTTACGGAGCAAGAACTAAAAGAACTTAACGTATTACGCGCCGGGGGGAATAATAAGGGCGGCTCTTCGGGTGGTAATAATACATCTTCCACCGCCAAGAATGAAACCGACGAATACGCCGAGCAGTTACAGACCCGAAAAGGGCTTTACGAAAAATATTTGAAGTGGATAACGAGCAGCGACGAAACCGTTAGGAACGCCGCCGCTTCCGAGTTCGCGCCCCTGTTAGCGGAAGGCAGCAGTTATTTGGATTATTTGGAACGTCAGCGCAACACCATATCCGCGAAGGCTTCCAAGACGGCCGCCGACCTTCGTAACCTTTCGACCCTTAACAACGAGATAGCCAACGCCACCCGCGAATCGGTTATTTCCGCCTTCGACGCGCAACTACAACAGGAGTTAGCCCAGTGCAAAACCATAGGAGAGATGTTAGCCACAATAGAACGCCGCCGTTCCGAACTTGCCGGGGATAATTCCGACGTGGATAATGCGAAGGCGGAAATTCTTAATACCGCCGAAGCCGACACCCAAGAACAGGCGCGACAGGAAACGAAGGCCCTGCTTAACGAATACGCCGCCTATCTTCAAGAAAAGATAGACTTTGAAGAAAGTTACGCCCGGAATAAGGAACTACTTACACGCCGCGCCGCCGAAGCGTCCACGGAAGCCGAACGCCGCGTAGCCGAAGCAGCCTTAGCCGCACTTGAAGCCAAGCGCGAGGAATACGCCAAGCGTAGCGGAAACGAGCAGTACGACGCCCTGTTAGAGGAATACCAAACCTATCAGCAACAGGAAACCGCGATACTTGAAAGGTACGCGGCCCAACGTGCATTAGCAGAACAGCAGGGCAACGCCGACATGATAGCGGCGATTAACACCAAACAGCAAACCGAACTTTCCAAATTGGCGGCCCAACGCCTTATGGCTTCTGAAAGTTGGGGGCAGTTGTTCGGCGATATTTCTCGGCTGTCCACGACGACTATTAACAGGCTTTTGAACGACATAAACAGCCGGAAAATTAACTTTTCGGCGCAGTTCAACCCGTCCGACCTTAAAGCCATCAACGACCAATTACAGAAGGCTAAAAACGAGTTGCAGACCCGTAACCCGTTCCTGGCCCTTCGTCAGAGCCTAAGCGAGCTTCGCGCCGCGATGAAGGCGGAAAAACTTTTAGACAGCGACGACCCCTTTGTAAAGTCCTTAGAGGAAAAGAAGAAGCAATACGCCGACTATACCGACGCGATAAACAGCAGCGACGCCACCTTAGCCGGGGCCGCTAAACAAGCCTTCGCCGACCTATTGGCGGAAGGTAGTAGTTACGTCGATATGCTACGCCGTAAAATTGCCACCCTTAACGGGCTTAAGATTAAGGGCGAACTTACCATAGAAGGGCAGAAGCAGCTCGACATCTTGAACGCCGCCCTTAACAAGGAACAGGGCACCGCCAAGAGCGTAGGCGCAGCGTTTAAGGAACACTTCGCCGATATTGGTAGTAGCATTTCCTTCGTTTCGTCGTGCTTCGGAAGCGTGGTAAGCGGAATAAAGAAGATGGGCATCAGCATGGACGAGGAAACGGAAGCCATATTAGGCGACATAGGCGGAATGTTGGACGGAGCCTCGCAGTTGTCGCAGGGTATAGCCACCGCCAACCCGTTAGGCATTATTCAAGGTTCTATCGGCTTTTTGTCGTCAGCCTTTTCCCTTTTCAACAGCCGCGATCGCAAAGCCGAGAAGTCCATCAAGAAACACGAAGAAGCCGTTACCCGGTTGGGCCGGGCCTATACAGCATTGGAACACGCCGTAGACAACGCCCTCGGCGAAACCGTCTACCAAAACCAAAACGCCCTAATTGCTAACCTTCGCCAACAGCAAAACGAAATTTACGGTATGATTAACGACGAGAAATCGAAGAAGCATACCGATTGGGGTAAGGTTGAGGAATACCAAGAGCGCATAGCCGACGCCAACCGCCAAATAGAAGACATCATAAGCGAGATAACCAAGAGTATAACGCAGACTTCCGCCGGGGAGTTGGCGAACCAACTCAAAGACGCACTTATGGACGCCTTCGAGAGTGGCGAGGACGCCGCCAAAGCCTTCGGCGACATTGCTAACGACGTTCTTAAAAACGCCGTCGCCAACGCCCTAAAACTTCAATTTTTGGAGAAGCCCCTGCAACAGGCAATTAAGCAGCTACAAAAAGATATGGGCTTTGACGAGGAAGGAAACGGCAGCTTCGACGGGCTTACCCCGGAGGAACAGGCACGATTTAAGGAGGCCGTAGCCGCAGCCGGGGCGAATTTCAAGAACGCGATGGAAATGTACAAAGACCTATTCGCAGAATTGGACGACAGCGACCCGACGAGCCTAAGCGGAGCGATTAAGGGAGCAAGCCAAGAAAGCATAGACCTATTAGCCGGACAGACCAACGCAGTACGACAAAACCAAGTCGTATCTATTGAAATATTCCGGCAGCAGTTAACCCGCCTTACAAGCATGGATAACCGCTTAGGGAATATAGCCGCTTCCCTTCTTAGCATACTTAGCCGCTTAGGGATAGACGACGAAGAAGACTTACGCTCTCAAGGAATAACCGATTAACCACCATACACAATGGAACTAAACCAATTAAAGAAGGCATTAGCCGCCGAAGCGAAAGCCAAAGGCATTTGTTCGGAGTGGTACGACTTCATCTTAAAGGCCACGTCGAAAGAACGCCTTATAACCCTTTTCATCAAGGGCCAGGACTTCTGCGAAGAAAATAACTACCCTTCGCCGGAACTTCGGGCGGAGTTCGCCGACATACGCGCCCGCTTCGGCGTCTATTGCGCCGACGACAAGGTAGCGGCGAAAAGTCTACGAAGTGTTATCGCCTTCGACCGAGCTACCGGGAAGGCGGAATATAGTAACTTCGATGCCGCCACCGTTTCGGCGCGTGGCGAAAGCGAGATAACCATCACGGCAAAAGATAACGCCTTTGTCGTCGTCAGCATTTCCGGCGGCGCGAAGGTGGAAGTAATAGCAAGCGACAACGCACGGGTAAGCGTCATCCTTCACGGCGGAGAGTGCAGAACCCAGGCCTCGGAGCAAGCGACCATAAAAACAACCGACAAACGAAAGTAATATGGCATTAGAACAGAACTTAATATTAAACCTTCCCTTCGACGAAGCGGACGGTTCTACCGTAGCCTACGACTTCGCGGCTAACCGCCACGACGCCGAAATAACGGGCTGTCCTTTCGTGGCGGGCAAACAGGGCAAATGCATACGCTTCCCCGGCGAAGGCTACGCGGAAGTTCCGGCGAACGTGATACCCCTAAGCGGCAACTTTACTATTTTGGCGTGGGTCAAGGTGAACGAATACGCCGACGGAGTAACCGGCCGCCGAATAGGTATGTTCTGCAATACCGACCAATTAGAAGGAAGCCGCATAATTTGGATAGACGTTATCCCGGAAAGTTGGGGCTTCATAACCATCAAGAAGGCGGGCAATACCGTAACGCTTTACTTAGACACGCAGCGCGTAAGTAGCGTTACCCTTCCCGGAACGCTTACCGGGTTGGCCCTTATTCAAGACGTCTACGGCACCGAATACGCCTACGCGGATGTGGACGAAGTGAAGGTTTATAACGTCGCCCTTTCGGACAACGATATAGCCGAGAGCCTTAACAATGTTTCGCAACTTGAATACTACCTTAGTGGGGTCAACTTCCGCGACCTCGGTATAAGGGTGGAAAGTTCTACGGGCGTCTTAGACCAACCGAAGTTAAAAATGGCGGCTTCGATTGATTGGCCCGACTACCACGGCAAAGTAGTAGACCTGTCAAACAAGCGATACGAGGAACGCGAAATAACGCTTAATTGCTGGTGCAAGGCTTCGGGTAAAATAGACTTCGTGGAGCGAATGAACCGACTTTACGAACTTCTACAAGCCGACGGAACCGCCCGGCTTATGATAAGCATCCACCCGACGAAGCCGCTACTTTACGAAGTCTACGCTTCCGACGGCGTAGCCCCGTCTAAGCGTTGGCACGACGACAAGATGATAGGCACTTTTAGCCTTAAACTACGCGAACCCGACCCCGTGAAGCGCGTAGTTCGCCACCAACGAATAAATTACGCGAGCCGCGAAGTTACCATAGCCCTGAAGACCGACAAAGTAGTTACGGTTTATTGGGGCGACGGGAGCGTTAGCGAAGACATCTACGGCGACTATACCGGGACTAAGACGCTAAAACACACCTACGCCGAAAACGGCGTTTACTACGTCATTGTCGCCGGAGTAGTCGAGGAAATAACCGACTTTTCCACCAACGGCATCATCGTATGGAACAGATTATAATCCACCACGCGGACGGAAGCGAAACGCCGCTTTTCAGCCGTAAGAACGTCAGCGGAATCAGTAAGGCGACCCAAAAAACCGCCTTACTTTCCGACGACGCGGTAACTATTGGCGTTTCGTCAGCCGTACCCCTTCCCGTCGGCATAGGCGACCGTATAGAAGTCTACGGGCGCACCTACAAGGCGAACCAACTGCCGCAGCCCACGAAAAACGGGCAACGGCGCTTTGAGTTCGACATCACGTTTGAAGGCCTGCAGTACGATTTAATAGACGCCCAATATAAGCTGCCCCCGGACGCTTACGGCGACACCTATTACAGCGACCTACGCGGACATTTGACCGTATTAGTATGGAACGCCAACCGCGTACAGCCGAATAAGTGGCATTTAGGCGACTGCCCGGCGACAGGAGCGACCGCCTACAAAAACATAAATACGGCAAGCCGGAACTGCCTACAAGTCCTTCAAGACATTTGTAGCGAATGGGGCGTAGAATTTGAGATAACGCCCGGCGACGGCTTCAATACAATCAACATTAAGGAGAAGGCCGGAATTACCCACCCGTTTACACTTCGTTACGGGCGAGGTAAAGGGCTTTACAGCCTTAAACGTACCAACGTCAACAACGCCGGGATAACTACCCGCCTTTTCGTCTACGGGAGCCAGGATAACCTCGGACGGAACTACGGGCATACGCGCCTGTGCCTTCCCGATACCGACCGCCTTACTTCATACTTAGAGGACGCCACCGCGAAAGCGAAGTACGGCACGAAGGAAAACGAAAAGATATACGACATTAAGCCGGAGCGCGTCGGCAAGGTAACAGCACTCGGCCCGGACGAAATAACCTTTTCGGACACCACGCAGGGGGATAACGCCATGTTCGACCTTAACGCCAAAGGATCCGACGGAAGCACCCTTTACCTATTGGGCGACGTAGCCGCAAAAGTCAAATTCCAAACCGGGCAGTTGGCGGGCTACGAATTTGACATACACTCCTACGACCACGCTACCCGAACCTTCGTACTTAAACGCTTCACGGACGAAAACGGTATGGTATTCCCATCCGCTACGGCCGGAGCCTTCCAAATTAGCGTTAACGACGAGTATATAATTACCGAGATACAACTGCCCCAAAGTTATATAATCGCCGCCCAAAACAAACTTTTAGAAGCGGCAAACAAGGACTTCCCGGCTATGACCCAGCCACAAGTAAGTTATAAACTTACCATAGCGGAAGACTTCTTTACGGCTATGTTTGGGCGCGAGGTGGAAACCGAAATTTTGCACGTCGGCGACTATATTAACGTCGAGGACGAGGACATCGGCGTAAGCAAGGCGGTACGAATTGTTAGGATAGAACGCAACCTATTGAAGCGGCACTCCTACGACATTACCCTAAGCGACACCGTAACGAAGTCTACTACCGTCCGCGTCCTTAACGAGATTGAGGACATTAACGAAGTTATAACCATAAACAAGTTAGCAGACCCCGCGAAGGCCCGCCGCCGTTGGCTTGCGACCCAAGAGCTGCTAAACATGGTTTTTGACCCGGAAGGCGACTATTACAGCGAGAAAATAAAGCCCCTTTCGATTGAAACGCAAATGTTGAGCGTTGGCGCGAAGTCTACCCAGTTCACGCTCCAAAACATTACGTTCCAACCGAACTATAACAAGAACCCGAACACGCTTTATGTTTCAAACGGGCGGCTTATTCATTACGCCATAGAAGAAACTATAAGGACGTGGGTATTATCGTCGGCGACCTATTCCGGGCTTAATCCGTCGGCCGCCTACTTCATTTACGCCAAATGTTCCACCACGGGCGGGGGCGGACAAATTATCCTTTCCACGCAGGCCATAAAGGTGGAACAGGAAGCCGGATATTACAACTTCCTTATAGGAGTTCTTAACAGCGTCGTAACCGACGCCGGGGGCAAGAACCCCGGCCGATTGGTAAGCCTTACCTACGGAAGCACGACTATAAACGGGCGTTTCCTTCGTACCGGGCGAATAGAGAGCAGCGGCGGCGGTAAGTGTTACTTCGATTTGGATAACGACGAGATAGGCGGCGTTATTCGCTTCGTCGGCACAGACGGCAAATACCACGACCTTACAGACGTACAGGAGAAGACCGACGAACTTAAAGACTACATCAACAACACGCTGCCCGGCATATTGGGCGACCTTCAAGGGCAGTTAGACGGAGTTATAGAACAATGGTTTTACGAAGTGGATCCTTCGCCGTTGAATACCGCGCCGTTAGCCGAAGCAAACGAACCCGCTAAGGAATGGGCGGAAGCAGACACAGCCGCCGGGAATAACAACGAGAAGGAAAAGCACCTCGGCGACCTTTACTATAACACCACGTCCGGCAAGGTTTGGCGATACGTCAAAGGCTTAGTTTCCCCGCGCCCCGGAGCAGCGCGAGGACTGCGCTACTATTGGCAAGAACTTGAAGACACCGAGTTAGCCCAAGCGTTAGCGTTGGCACAGGACGCCCTCGACGCCGCCAACGATAAGGCTAAAATTTTCGTTTCCACGCCTTACACCCCTTATCACGTCGGCGATTTGTGGGTACAGGGAAGCACGGGCGACATACTACGCTGTAAAACGGAACGTCTTACCGGGGCCTTCAATTCCGGCGATTGGGAGAAGGCAAGCAAGTACACCGACAACTCGGCGTTAACGAACTTCATAAATAATAACTTTCTTCCTACCGTCAACGACATAGAAGGACAAATAGACGGGAAAATAGAAAGTTGGTTTCAGACTACCGACCCGTCTACCGCGTGGACTACGACCGCCGAAAGACGTAAGCACGTCGGCGATATGTGGTATAATGGTTCTACGCATACGTTAAAGCGTTATTCCGAAACGACATATAGCTATACTAACGGACAAACAGGATTAACAGAAACGGGGTATGGTCATTATTGGACTACTATACAAGACCAAAAAGCAATAGACGCCTACGAAGCCGCCAACAACGCACAGGACACAGCCGACCGCAAAAGGCAAGTATTCGTAAGCACACCTTACGGGCCTTACGACATTGGCGACCTGTGGCTACGTTCGTGGACGGATAGCACAGGCGTAGCCCGTAAAGACCTATACCGCGCTATTGCCGCCCGTGCCTCCGGCTACAACGCGAACGATTGGGCGGAAGCCACCTTTTACGACAACACCCAAGTAACCATCGACAAGGGTATTATTACCGCCGGAACGGTGCAGCTTGCTAACGGCAATTCCCAAAGTATTGTAGCCGGAATTACCGGGGGCGAAAACGAAGCCGCGAACGAAACGGAAGCCCGGAAGGTCAGAATTTGGGCGGGTGCAAGTAAGACGAATCGCTTTACCGCGCCCTTCCGCGTCCTTCAAGACGGTACTATTTATGCTACAAAAGCATTTATAGAAGGGGTTATTACGGCTATTGCGGGTAAAATTGCTAATTGGGAGATTGACGGCAACTATATACAATCAATTCTATCCTCCGAAGAAATAGCACAAGGCAAAACGCCAGCAATTCGTCTAAATTCTGACCCCGGAGAAATCCTTTGTGGCGACTCGGTTGTATTGGACGATACAGGGTTAAATATGTTTTCGGGCGGCTATACTAAATTGAAAATATATAACGGAAGCGTCGGCGACTATTCCGACTATATTCTAAAAAGCGCGGCTAATATAGCGGAAAGAAAAAGCCTAAACACAAGGGTATATATTCCCGGCGGAGGTATTCAGAACCCGATGAGCGTAGCCGCCCTTAAAATGTCGTGTTTGTTGGGCTTTATGGACAAAGGCTCACATATTTGCGTAGATAATTTCGGCTTTTCGCTTACAGCCCCTTCGGGGATGAAAAGCAATACGGGGAAGCCGAATATAACGGTTAATCCGCCCTGCGCCTTCCTACGCATAAAGCGCGATGGTATAGTAGTTAAAACCTATTCTTTAACACAATCGGGCACGTTAACGGCAGGAACATACAGAAATTTTCAGGCCAACGGCGGAACGTTCTATATTTCCGCAGGAGATGAAGGAATCTATTCGCTTGAATTTGAAACCAACAATCTAAAATGTTGGTGCGAAAAGACAGGCGAAACCGAAGACTTCACAATAAGCGGTTATATAAACGGCTCATTCCTACGCGGCAATTACGAACGGACTATTTTAGGGAACGACGGACTTTTAGCCGGGTGGAAGAACGGCGCGATGCTCATGAGTAACGACCTGTTTATAGTTCAGTTCGGGAATTTCGGAATAAAGGTCAATACTTCGGGCTTCCAAGTCAAAACGAGGAATAAACAATATTGGCACGACCTAAACGACTGAACCACGCCGCTATATAGTGTTTTGCTACCCCGGACTTCACGGCTACCGGGGTAACAAACACTTCACGGATATTTAGCGACGTATTAAAGTGATACGATAATAACGTAATTTTGCATACACCAAAAACGCAGTAAAATGACAAACAGGAACGGCGACCAAGTAAGCGCACAAGTTTCGGTAATTGGCCCGGTCAACTTCGACGGGGGCAACTTCCGAAAAGATACCCCCTTTTGCGTCAAGAACGACGGAGAAGCGGCGGTAGTGCTTGAAGTGAACCTTTGGGGAATGCCCGAAGGCGAATTTATTGCCACGCGCTTTGAAATGGGCTGGAACCCCGAAATAGTCCGAGAGATAAAAACAACAAGTCAGAAAACCGCCCTTCTTTGGGGCTACTAATAACCAACAAATTATGGGTTTAATTATAGCAGCGGGCAACACTAAGCCCGCGTTCCCCTACGATTATTACTACGGCGTCCGCATTAAGACGACCGTAGCCGCTACCACATTGGAGCGCATAGGACGCCCGGAGTTACATACGTCGCTCCCGGTTCAGTCTAAAATGCGCCGTTGTGTGCTTCGTGATAACGGAACGGTAGCCTACTACCTTCACGCCACCGACAGCACCAAGCGCGACACCGGGGCCGCCGCCAACCTTACCGGGGCAGACGGTCAAGTAATGGTAGAAATTCCCAAGCACTACCGAAAGTTTGAGTTCGACGGAACCGACCTTATAGCCCTTATTTCCGAGTACCCGCTGCCCGGCTTCCACGAAGTACCACTTATGTACCGAAGTGCATACGAAGCCACGGTAGACCGTACCGTAGCGGCTACGCCTAAGTTGGCGTCCGTCGTCAACACTACCGCCGCCTTCCGTGGGGGCAACAATAACACAGCCTACGACGGAACCTACCGCAGCTTCCTCGGACTTCCGGCTACGGGAATTTCCCTTACCAACTTCCGCAACTATGCCCGTAACCGTGGAACCGCCGGGCTTAACGGCAAGGGGTGGAACTGCGACCTATACGCCGCGCAGTTGGCGACCTATTGGCTTTTCGTCATTGAATACGCCAACCTTAACAGCCAGGCCGCATTTAACGCACAGCCGGACGCCAACGGCTACAAGCAGGGCGGCCTCGGTCCCGGCGTTACGGAAATTTCATCCGGGAATTGGAACACCTATAACGGCTATTACCCGTTCATTCCCTGCGGTACTACCAATTCGCTCGGTAACGCTACCGGCGTCGTCGATTATACCATTAACAACGGCGCGGGCATTACCCACACCGCCCACGTTCCGAGTTACCGAGGAATAGAAAACCCCTTCGGCCACATTTGGAGTTGGACGGACGGCTGTAAGTGTGAGATACAGAGCGAAGCCGACGGCGGCCTGTCGAAGTTCTACGTTTGCAACGACCCGGCGAAGTTCCAAGACAGCAGCTACAACGACTACGACTACCGGGGCAACTTACCCCGTTCGGAAGGCTACGTTAAGCGCATCATGGCCGGCGAATACGGCGAGAATATGCCCGTAGAGGTGGGCGGCGGTTCTACTATCTACTTCGCGGACTACTTCTATACCAATATACCGACGTCCGGCACAGCCATGCGCGGCGTTTTGGTCGGCGGGTACGCGACCGGCGGCGCGCATGCCGGGCTTGCGAACGCGAATACGGACTACGCGGCTTCGACTTCGAGTGCGTACATCGGCTCCCGGCTTTGCTTTATACCCGCAGCGTAACCCGAACCCCTTACGACAACGAAAACCCGTTAACACGCCCCAACCGCCGCGGCCCGTCTATTCGGCGGTTGGGGTCAATATCAGACCAAAAAATGAATAACGAAACCAACCCCACACAGGACGACGGAACGCTCGCCTTCTTGAACATTCCACAGGACGAGAATAACAAACACTTCAACTGCCACGAAACGACGCAGCAGAAGTTAATTAACCTTTCCTTCTACGTTCTTGACTTCATCGACGGAGTTAAGACGAAGTTCGGGGCGGAACGCTTCTTAGTGAAGATAAAGCACCCGGACAATAGCCCCGACAAGCCGGGCCAGGAGGAAAAGTTCTTTGCCAATTCGACTGAAATAAAGTACGTCCTTCGTGAGATTAAGAAGCGTAACGCCTTCCCGCGAAAAGTAACTATGCGAGCTTCGGGAACGCGCTATTACTTTGAATAAAACGAATTGGGTTGTTTGCCTACGGGCGTTTTGTTCGGCGGGAACGCGAACAACGGCGCGAATGCCGGGCTTGCGAACGCGAATACGAACAACGCGGCTTCGAATACGAATGCGAACATCGGCTCCCGGAATTACTGATAACCTTAGAAATAAGGGCTAAATACTTTGAAAGGCAAAGACCCCGCCCCACGGCGAAAAATAGTAATTATTAATGGCTTTTGGTAGGCTTCCGCCGAAGAACGCCAAGTAATCAGCAAAGCAAAGAAGTGAAACGACACGGCAACCTATACGGAGAGTTCAGCAGCGCGGACAATATAGACCGTGCCGCCCGGATGTCGGACAAATACAAGCCCGAAAACACGGGCGTAATTTGTTCTTTGCTTGAAAGCGACGCCTTCCAACCGTCGCCAACTTACAACGTAACCATCAATGACGGGAAGGAACGGCTTCTTACCATAGTTCCCGAATTTCCCGATAAGATAATACACCGCGCCCTGCTTTTGACCCTTCGCCCGATTTGGGATAAGGTATTTATTTCCGATAGTTACTGCGGCATAAGAGGACGCGGGCAACTTCCGGCGGCGTTTAAGATGCGCCGTTACATACAGGAAGCCCGGAAGGGCGGCCCTGTGTATTGTCTTAAACTTGATATACGAAAGTTCTACCCGACAATAAAGCACGACGTTCTAAAAGGCATCGTCCGAAGAAGCATAAAGGACAAACGGATCCTTAGCGTATTGGACGCCATAATAGACAGCGAGGAAGGCGTTATGTTGGGTAGCCCAATAAGCCCGTACTTATCGAACCTTTATATAACTTACCTTTGTCATTACTTGAAGGAGAAGAAGGGCGTTAAGTGGCTTATAAATTACGCCGACGATTTTGGCATACTTTCCAACGACAAAGAGTTTTTGCACCGTTTGTTAGCGGACATCGAAGACTACACTAACGTAAAACTACGGATAGAAGTAAAGCGGAATAAGCAAATTTTCCCGGTAGCCTTAGACAGCAGCGACAAGCACGGCCGGGGCATTGACTTTTTAGGCTTCGTCTTTTACCTGAACGAAACACGGATAAGGAAGGGAATAAAGCGAAGCCTTTGCCGGAAAATTGCCAAGTTGAGGAAAGCCAAGCACCCTATATCACGGGAAGACTTCTTACAGGCTATTGCGCCGTGGTGGGGTTGGCTAAAATACAGCGATAGCCAATACCTTATTAACAAACTTAATAAAATAAGCCCGTATGAAATCAAATTCAGACGTTAGACCGTTGGCTATTCAGCCACTCGGTAACGGCGCGTACTACTACAACTACAACATCGTGGAGCGCGTCGAGGAAGTGGAACCCCAGGCCGTCGCAGACGACGCCGAAGGCGTGGACGTGGCAGACACCACGCCGCAGACCCGCACGACCTACGACTGCGACACGGTGCAGCTGTGGGGAACGCCCAATTACAAGGACATAACCCGCGCCGTCATTCGCGCCGAAGTTTCCGAAACGGAAGAGTTCGGACTGATTAACGACTACAATGCCGCCCGCGCCGGACTTCTTGACGACGACGAGGCAGAGAAGGCCGAAGCCGCCTATACCGCACACCTTCAAAGAGTAGCCGAAATCAAGGCTATGGTTAAGGCAGACCTCGGCGACAACGACTAACACAACCCACAAAAGCAACAATGACAGAAGACTATTTTAGCCACCTTCTTCCGTCGATAGGCGGAGCGTTGGCTGACTTCTACGACAGCCTTACCCCGTGGCTTCTATTCGGCCTCGCCCTTATTATTGCCGACCTTCGTTTCGGCATTAAGAAGGCGGCCAAGCGGGGCGAGGAAATACGAGGTTCGACAGCGTGGCGGCGAACCATTAACAAAATGGCCGACTACTTCTGCTGGGTAACATTAGCCGGACTTTGCGGGCGTTCCGTTGGCGTCGTCTTAGGTATTCCCGTCGTTTCGATGGCCCTACTTTTAATAATTTACGGCATTGAGATATCAAGCTGCCTTAATAATTATTTTGAGTACAAAGGCATAAAAAAACGCTTCAACTTCTTCAAGTTAATAGGGCGTAAGGAGATAGACGACGCGCTCGAAGACATACCCGACAAGCCCGGCACCAAGCCGACAGCAGAAACCGAGATAGAAGAATAAACCAACAACTAACCATTAACACATGGCAAATTTAGGAATTTTAGCCCCGTTCATTTTGTCGCACGAAGGCGGCTATGTGAACGACCCCCACGACCGGGGCGGGGCAACAAACAAAGGCGTAACCATTGCCACATGGCGACAAGTAGGCTACGACAAGGACGGCGACGGCGATATCGACGTAGACGACCTCAAGAAGATAAGCGACAACGACGCGGTAGAGCGCGTAATGCGTCCGCACTATTGGAACCGGTGGAAAGCCGACCGCATAGCGTCGCAGTCAGTCGCTAACATTGTCGTCGATTGGGTATGGGCGTCCGGCAAGCACGGAATTACGAAAGTTCAGAAACTTCTCGGCGTGAAGGTGGACGGAATTGTAGGCGACAAGACCTTAGCCGCCATTAACGCGGAGAACCCCCGCGCCCTGTTCGACAAGATTAAGGCCGCCCGCGTCGCCTTCATTGAAGGCATAGTAGCCGCCAACCCTTCGCAAAGGC
>ERZ827108.809-NODE-809-length-49203-cov-7.060918_pt1 | contig 49203 bp, 50 predicted proteins | sample MGYA00519921_ERZ827108 | MGnify/ENA primary metagenome ERZ827108 (study PRJEB31778, sample SAMEA3449258) | human gut metagenome | biome: human gut; feature: human-associated habitat; material: faeces | place: United Kingdom | collected 2010/2012 ...
TTAATCAACCTGCTGAGCTTTGCTCAGTTTGAAGCGGAATGGCGCTCCGTTCCTCTGGAACGGATGCGCAGTCCTTGCGGAATATGCACGCAGGAGCCTTTCCAAACAAGTTTGTCAAGGTGAATATATCCTTTTTAGTTTATGTGAATCTATATCAAATAATGCATCTGTTTTCGGTTAAGATTGCCCATCCCAAAGATGTATGGTAGAATAAGGCTATTATATTAAACCGGAGGTGCCACATGGCTATCAGTTCCAACAATGTCCAAGTCTATACTACTCTCTCCAAAGAACTTGTCGCTGAGATTGATAAAGATGCGAAAGAAAACTTCCGTACACGTTCTCAGCAGATCAACATGATTCTGACAGAGTATTATAAGACTAAAATTACAACCAATGATGAAAAAAGGTAAAACACTGAATGTCCGCAAATGCAGGAAACATCAGTGTTTTCTTTATTCTTCCCCTAATTACAAGGCTCATGTGATCCGTAAACATTTCCAAAGCTCAGATTCACTGCCACCGGCCGCCTAAGCTCTTCTGCTTTGCGCACCACATATTCTACCGCCTGCATCACTTCTGCCGTACGCGGAAAACCATCCGCTTCCGGAGTGCCAAGCTTCACCACGATCAACTCTGCCTGCGGCGCGACTCCCCGATATTTTCTGCCGGATGCCTGCCCGTTTCCGGCTGCAATTCCAAGCACTTCTGTTCCATGGCCGCTTAAATCTTCTTCCGGAACGAGCATAAGGCCCGCCTGTCTGCTTCCTGCTGCAAGTGCCGCATCAATCTCTGCTTTGGTGTATTCAACTCCCTGCGTAAAGCCCTCCGGAATTCTGCCAAATGATTTTTCCACGCCGGATATACTTTGGTCCCACAAGGCCAGAATCCTGGTTGTCCCGTCCTGCTTTCGAAAATCAGGATGAAAATAATCGACTCCTGAGTCAATCATGGCAATCAGGACTCCTCCTCCCTCCAGTCCGTCAACTCCGCTTTGCACTGCTGAAATACAGGATTCACGACGTCCCTGCTCCACAGAAAAATAAAGGCGTTTTGGCTTCTCAATATATTCCACCTGACTCAGCCCGGCCAGCAGCTCTATATCCTGCTCCGCAAGTGTCACGATTGCATAGCCTCCGGAAAGCTCCGTAATCTTCCATCGCTCCCCAAATTTATCCTTCGCCACTTTTACAAAATCACTGCCGCAGCGCACAATGACCTGCCAGGTGCGTGTATATGGCTGATATCCGCTCTCCAGAAGCTCTGATTTCTCACGCTCCATTTGCGGTGTATCCAACGCAAGATTCAACAAATTTTCTATTTTCTGATCATTTTTCCGATCACTCATTCTCATTTCCCGCTAATCTTCTTTGCCATATCATATGAAGCTGCACCGGCTGCTGTACTTCCCGGCTGAGATAAACTGTCATAAAAAGCGAGCCGGTCTTCGGTACAATGCCGATTTCCAGCCCGCTTATTTTTTCTGTTTTTTATTTTCTGTCTTTGATTTTCCGTTTTCTGTTTTCTATTTTCTGTTTTTGATTTTCCGTTTTCTGTTTTCTATTTTCTGTTTTCTATTTTCTGTTTTTAATTTTCCGTTTTCGATTTTCTATTTTCGGTTTTCGATTTTCGGTTTTCTGTCTTTTACTGCTCTCTCGCACACTCCTGCTTATCTGCGATCTTCAGAAATACAAAACCAAGTGCAAAGAAAATTGCCAGACACGCTACCGCTACATTAATCGTACCGCCGGCAAGCTTGACTGCGGCAATCACAGCTGAGCCAAGGAAAGACGCTCCCTTGCAGAAGATATCATAAAGTCCGAAATATTCGCCTGAATTTTCAGCCGGTATGATCTTGGAATAGTATGAGCGCGACAGAGACTGGATCGAACCCTGAAAGCAGCCCACACCAAATGCCAGAATTGCGAAATGCACCAGTGTGCGCAGCATTAGCGCATACAGCGCCACACAGAAATAACCTGCGATGCACACCAGGATCAGTGTCACCGTATCATACTTTTTCGACAGCTTCGCAAAAATCATAGAACCGACAAATGCCACCACCTGCGTGGCAAGCAGAAATATAACCTGCCCTACCGTATTCAGGTTCAGATCCGTGCCGATATTGATACAGTTATCAATGATCGTCCCTACGCCATCGATATACAGGAAAAAGGCGATCAGGAAAAACAGAACCTTTTTGTCATGCAGCGCAATATTTTTCAGCATTTTTAAAATCCTTCCAAATGCATTTCTTACGGCATGCGGCTCTTTTTCCACGTAATTTTTCTGCCGGTAACTACGGATCAGAGGAATGGTTACGATGAGCCACCAAAGTGCTGTAACGGTGAAACCGATCGCCTTTGATACGCCACCGGAAAGTTTACCGAGCATATCCGGTCCAAGTACATATGCAATCAGTGCAATCAGAAACGGAATGCAGGAACCGATATACCCCCAGGCAAATCCATAGGAGGACACCTCATCCATACGTTCTTCTGTCGTCACATCATTGAGCATGGAATCGTAAAACATCAAAGATGCGTTATAACAGATCCTGGTGAGGATATTGATAACGATGAACACGACCCAGCCCGTTACAAATCCATTCAGAACACAGCCGGTAACACCAAGCGCCGTTACTGTCGTAAAGAAGATCTTCTTTGAATCCTTACGGTCGGCAAGTGCGCCACAGACCGGGCCAAGCAGTGCAACCAGTACCGTCACAAGCGCAATGGAAATAGAATAATACGCAGTCGCACGATCTGCACTGATCTGCCCGGGAGCCGTCCCTATCGCCATGCTCTTAAACCAGATTGGAATCAGTGAACAGGCCAGCATGGTAAAAGCTGAATTTCCCACATCATACAGCACCCATGCAAACTCCTGCTCTGTAAGACCACGAAATACCTTTGTCTTATTCAGAAAATGAAATATCCTTCCCATATCAGTAATCCCTTACAGGAGGCTTGTAAAACGCAGACTTAAGCAGCTTAAGCCGCCGTCGATCTTCCGGTATTCAGAAGTATCCACCAAAATCACTTCATAGCCGGCATCTTTTACGATCTGTGCTACCTTTGGGAAATGATCCGGCACGATGACCTTACCGTTCATCCAGATGCAGTTTGCCGCATATGCTTCATCCTCCGGAATCACATATTTATTGTATTTTGCAAAGTCTGGTTTGTCGACAAACTCACCGGATACCAGCATGTTGTTGTTCTCGATGTAGTTGACGCCCGTCTTTAAGTGAAGTACCTTCTCAAGCGGTACCTCAGAACCGGTCAGACCATATTTCTCAAGGATTGCGATGAACTGACGGATTCCTTCTTCGTTCGTACGCGCGGAGCGTCCCACATAGAAATGATCTCCTACCATCATGACGTCTCCGCCTTCCAGCGTGCCAGGTGCCTTGATGTACTCGATGCAGTCCTCCGGGAAGAATTTTTTGATGACCGGAATCATTGCCTCTACCTCTTTATTTCTCGACGCAGCACCCGGATTTGTGATAATCGCACACTTTCTGGTCAGTACTGCCGTATCTTCTACGAAGCAGGAATCCGGGAAATTCTCATCGGCATCAAGTACTGTCACTTCTACACCACAGCTCTTCAGCGCTTCAATATATGCGTCATGCTGCTTCAGCGCCAGCTCATAATCCGGCTTTCCAAGCTCTGGTGCGGATGTAATTCCTTCCGTGATCTTGCTGCATGGTCTCTTTACGATTACATTTTTAAACATAATTTTCTCCATTCTGCCCGCCTTGCTGCGGGGCTGACTCTTCTGTCTTTGTTATCTTTGCTCTCTTTTCTGTCTCTTTTGTCTTTTCTGTCTTGCCGGCCTTTGCTGTCTCTTCGCTTTCTTCTGTCTTCGCTTTCTTTTCTGCCGTTTTTTCGCAGAGTACACGCCGGACACACATAAGACTTCTTTGCTACAGGTCTGTAATGCCATTCTATAATACTATAGCTATACTTCGGCAATTATTTGTACCGTTTCTTCACAAATATTCCCTTACAACACCTTTGACAGAAATTCCCTGAGACGCTCATTTCTCGGATGAGAAAAGAATTCCTCCGGCGTATTTTCCTCTTTGATAAGTCCCTCGTCTACAAAGAGTACCTTTGTGCCAACTTCCCTTGCAAAACCCATCTCGTGAGTGACGATCACCATCGTCATCCCCTCATCGGCCAGTTCTCGGATCAGGTCAAGCACTTCGCCTACCATCTCCGGGTCAAGTGCTGAGGTCGGCTCATCGAACAGCATTACCTCCGGATTCATCGCAAGTGCACGCACGATCGCAATTCGCTGCTTCTGACCTCCGGAAAGCTTATTCGGATACTCTCCGGCCTTATCCTCCAGGCCGATCCTGCGCAGCAGACGCAGCGCATTTTCTTTTGCCTCGGCTTTTGTCTGCATTTTCAGACGAACCGGGGCAAATGTGATATTGTCAAGCACCGTCATATGCGGGAACAGGTTGAAATGCTGAAACACCATCCCCATCTTCTGACGCATCTTGTTGATATCGTTCTGCGGATCCGTGATGTTGGTACCATCAAACCAGATCTCACCTCCGGTCGGCTCCTCCAGAAGGTTCAGGCAGCGCAGAAACGTACTTTTTCCGGAGCCGCTCGGTCCGATCACTACGATCTTTTCGCCCTGGTTGATCGTGTAATCGATGCCGTTTAAAACTTTCAGCCCGTCGAATTCCTTTTTTAATCCCTTAACCTCGATCACCCTGCTTCAGCCTCCTCTCCAGAATGTTTACCCCAAAGGATAAAATCATGACACATGCAAAGTAAACTGCCGCGATGAAAAACAGCGGCATCATCGGTGACATTGTTCTGCTTCGCACCAGATCCGACGCACGGGTCAGGTCAACGACTGCGATATAGCCGACGATCGACGTCTCCTTCAGAACGGCAATTCCCTCATTGCAAAGTGCCGGAAGCGCTGATTTAAACGCCTGCGGAAGAATAATATAGAGGATCGTATCAAACGCGCCTACACCAAGCGAACGGCCCGCTTCCATCTGTCCTGCATCTACAGAATTGATCCCTCCGCGCACGACCTCTGATACATAAGCCGCTGAATTCAGTCCCATTGCGATACAGCAGACCACGATCTTATTCGGGAAGCCTGCCATGATAACAAATGCCATGATCAGCAGCTGTACCACAAGCGGTACGCCACGCACTACCGCCACATAAAGTGCAAGTATTTTGTCAATGATAAAGTACAGCACGTAGCCAATTTTTTTTGCCGGCGTAACCGGCTTTCTCTTTTTGATCTGCACGAATCCATACCGCAGCATGGCGATTGCGATACCGAACACCATCCCGACAACAATCGACACAAGTGTGATCAGAATCGTGTTCTCAAAACCTGTTAAAAAAACTTTGTAACGGTCATCACGGATAAATGTTTTCACAAACTCCGCTTTGATCTCATCCATCCAGCCCATAATCCTGCCTTTCTTCGGAAGCGGATATCCATGATCCGCTGTTTTTTCTGCAGCTCCTGCGCATTCTCCGCCGGTGCCGCAATTTCTCTGTCATTGTACCACACTACAGTGGTCACGTCTACACATATCGGAATCATTCGACTTTTCTGCAGCAAAACTGCAAAAACAGCCAGGCTACTCTCTCTGCCGGTCAGTCTGCATTCCCATGACACACAGCGAAGCGGATACACTCGATCCGCTTCCTCTGCTTTGCTGCTATATCATTTTATCAGGTGGAAATTTCTGTTTTCAGTGCGCTCTGCATCGCCCTCATCCAGATGAAAGTTTACCCGAATCGTGAGGCCTGTCTTGCAGAAAGCATTTGTAAAACGGAGATTCACAATACACTTTCATACAAGTATGCCAGCTTCCGCCTGACTGATTTACTCTCTATAAGACTGTTACTTACTCTGTCACTGCTTCAGTAGCTGCCTCTGTGTCAGCCTCAGTACCTGCTTCCGAAGATGATTCAGCTTCCTCATTCAGTGCGGAAGATTTTGCACTCTCCTCTACGATATACTGGTCGATCGTACCGTCTTCTTTCAGCGGAACAATGATCTCATTTACTTTTGCGATCAGATCCGTCTCGCCTTTTGCTGCAGCTACCGCATACTCTTCCTGAGTGGAACTTCCGTCTGCGTATACAGCCTCAAAACATTTCAGGCCATCGTTTACCGTGCAGAGATTTTCTGCCAGCTGCTTGTCGCAGACAACTGCCTGGACATCGCCTGCATTCAGTCCCATTGCTGCGATTGTCAAGTCTTTGTACTGCTGTACAGATGCACCGCTTCCTGCCAGAACGCCCATGTTTACTTCATCGGAAATCAGGAAGTCGCCGGTCGTGCCAAGATGAACACCTACCGTGTAGCCTGCCAGATCGTCAATGCTCTTTACATCATCGTTGTCTTCTTTTACAACAATGTACTGGCTGGACTCACAGTACGGCTCTGAAAACTCCATCGCATCTGCACGGTCCTCTGTAACAGTGATCGCTGCCAGTGCCAGATCTGCCTCTCCGTTTTCCAGATACATGGAAAGAGAATCAAAGGATACATTAATGATCTCCAGATCCACGCCAAGACCGTCTGCAATATCTTTTGCAATATCAAGGTCAACTCCGACTACGTTCTCGCCCTCCATGTATTCAAACGGAGGCCATGCAGCATCAGTTGCCACTACCAGCTTTCCTTTTTCAAGTACACGCTCCAGAGCGGTCTGGTCATCTGCCAGGCTTGTAAATCCTGCGCTCAGACTAACTACCATTGCCAGTGTCATACAGATTGCGGCTGCTTTTTTCATAATGTATTCCTCCTCGTATTTCTATGCATGTCGTTTCCTGATACTTCTCATGCATTCATGAATATTTATGCATAGTATCCTACACCTTTACGCATAAAAATGCAAGTATTTTTTTAACCGGATCCAGAGCATGTTTGAAAAATGCTTTCTGCCTGATGTATTCCGCAAAGTGGGGCGTACAACCTCATAAGGTGGAACCCGCTTGCGGGAGGCAAACCTGAAATATCCCCTCTCATTCTTCCAGCATCGTGTTGATCCTTCGGAAACCGCTCCGGTCCTTTTCTTCCATGCATGCCCAGACCCGCTCGGCAAGTTCTGCCAGCGTGCTGTCCCCGAAGCTGATCTCGCCTCCGTAAATGCTCATTCCCTCTGCGATCGCCTGCTGTGCCTCAAGATACTCGTCATAATGCTCATCCCCTTCTACGAAATCATGCTGCACATCGATCCCATACTTTTCCTGAAACAGCTGCCTCAGTTCTTCCGCATCAGCCGCCTCCTTCTCCCCGAAAAATACCGGGCCGAGAATCTCATACAGCCATTCCTTGCGGCGCTCCCGCTCCTGCTCATCACAGGCGATCAGATAAGGGCTTCCCTGCACTTCTGCACATTGATCTCTTTTATTTTGTTCTTCTGACATCTTTTACACCCGCTCTCCCCAGTTCGAATGTATATCCCTCTCTTTGTTTTAAAAGATAACATATCATTTAAATAATGTCAATTATTATTGCAGCGAAAAACACCGGCTGGCCTTCTTTGGCCCACCGGTGTTCCCCCTTATTTCCATATCCTGTTTTTCTCTGTTCTGATCCGTGTTCTGCCCTTACTTCTTCGTTCCCGGCAGCCCTCCAAACCGTACCTTGATGTACTCTTCGATCGCCTCCATCGTTCCCTCAAATCCGAGGCGTTCACTGTTGAGGCACAGGTCATAGTTGCGGGCATCTGTCCACTCCTGCCCGGTGTAGTAACGGTAGAAATCACTGCGGTACTTGTCGGTCCGCTCCACAAATTTCTCGACATCTTTTCCGACATACGCGCGGCGCTCAACGGCCTGCTCGACGCAGTATTTTCTCGATGCATGGACAAATACGCTGACTACGTTGTCGTAATCTTTCAGTACATAATCTGCTGCACGTCCGATGATCACGCAGGACTCACGCTGCGCAAGCTCGCGGATGATCTTCGCCTGATAATTGAACAGGTTGTGGTCGCTGACAAACTCGTCGCTGCCCGGCGCGATCAGCTTTCCCTTGTACTCGCCATGTGCTTTTCCAAAAAACAGCGGAGTACGCTTCAGCTTTTCGTCCGCCTGATTGAACAGCTCCTCTGCGATTCCGCTGTCCTCAGAGGCCATTTCGATGATCTCGTGCTCATAAAACCCAATGCCAAGATCCTCAGACAACATTTTTCCGACAGTCTTTCCGCCGCTTCCGAAATGTCTGGCAATCGTAATTACTACGTTTTTCATAGTCTCACCCCTTTTATTATAAGTCAGCACAATTTCAGTGCTGCCTGTTTTCTTTTTCTTATTCACCCAGGTACGCTTTCTTGATCGACTCATCATTGAGCAGCACCTGCGCATCGCCGGACTGTACGATCCGTCCGGTCTCAAGCACATACGCGCGGTCCGCGATCGAGAGCGCTTTTTTCGCGTTCTGCTCAACGAGGAGCACGGTCGTGCCCGCTTTGTTCAGGCTCTGGATGATATCAAAAATTTCATTTACAAGAATCGGAGAAAGTCCCATCGACGGCTCGTCAAGCAGCACGATCTTCGGCTTTGACATCAGCGCACGGCCCATCGCAAGCATCTGCTGCTCACCGCCGGAAAGTGTACCGGCCATCTGGTTCTGACGCTCTTTCAGACGCGGGAAACGCTTGTATACTGTTTCCAGCATCTCATCGATCTCCGCTTTGTCTTTTCTCGTGTAAGCACCCATCTTCAGGTTCTGGTATACAGAAAGCTGTGCGAATACGCGGCGTCCCTCCGGTACATGTGCCATTCCAAGGCTCACGATCTTATGCGCCGGAACCTTTGTAATCTCTTTTCCTTCAAAAACCACGCTGCCCTTTTTCGGCGAGAGCAATCCGGTAATGGTATGGAGGGTTGTTGTTTTTCCTGCGCCGTTCGCTCCGATCAGCGCAACTGTTTCTCCCTCGTTTACCTCGAAGGAAATTCCCTTGATCGCCTGAATCATTCCGTAGAATACCTGCAGGTCTTTTACTTCAAGCATTGCCATTTGTCTGTTTCCTCCTTACTCACCCAGATATGCCGTGATAACCTGCGGATTATGCAGTACATCGGACGTTCTGCCCTGTGCGAGTACTTCACCGAAGTTCAGCACCGTCAGTTCCTCACAGATTCCGGAAACGAGGCGCATATCATGCTCGATCAGCAGAACAGTCATATTGAAATGATCCCGCACGAATCGGATCATATCCATCAGTGCCTCTGTCTCGTTTGGGTTCATGCCTGCTGCCGGTTCGTCCAGAAGCAGAAGCTTCGGCTCTGTCGCCATCGCACGTGCGATCTCGAGCTTACGCTGCTTACCATAAGGGAGATTGGACGCCAGCGTATCAGCTTCCTCTTCCAGTTCGAACACGCGCAGAAGCTCCATCGCCTGCTCGTTCATCTGCTTTTCCACCTTCTGATATGCCGGTGTGTGGAAAATACCGGCCAGGAAAGAGTATTCATGTTTATTGTGCAGCCCGGTCTTTACATTGTCAAGCACTGACATATCCTTGAAAAGGCGGATATTCTGGAACGTACGCGCGATTCCTGCCTTGCTGATCTCAATCGTGCTCTTTCCGGTGATTTCCGTGCCATCCAGCACGATGCTTCCCGTATCCGGCTTGTACACACCGGTAAGCAGGTTGAATACCGTTGTTTTTCCGGCTCCATTCGGTCCGATCAGGCCGTAGAGCTCTCCTTTTTCGATCTTAATATCAAATCCGTTTACGGCGCGAAGGCCGCCGAAGGAAATTCCAAGATTTTTTACTTCGAGCATTGCCATTTTATGCATCCTCCTTTTCTGTATTCTTTTTGAAAAGGCGTTTCAGCGAGTAACGCTCGCGGAACTGTCTTGCTGCCGGGCTCCAGCTGAACAGCATGACAGCAATCAGCACAATCGCATAAATCAGCATACGATACTTCTGCATCGAGCGCAGCAGCTCTGGAAGGATATACAGAATGGTCGCTGCGATCACAGAACCACGGATATTTCCGATGCCGCCAAGTACAACATATACAAGGAACATGATCGACATATTATAACCAAATTTTGCACTTGTCGCTGCCAGAGATGAATAATTATGCGCATACAGTGCGCCGCCCATTCCGGCAATCGCCGCAGAAATTGTGAATGCCATCAGTTTATATTTTGTAATATGGATTCCGATCGATTCTGCTGCAATACGGTTGTCGCGGATCGCCTTAATCGCACGGCCGTCTCTGGACTGGATCAGGCGCAGCACGATAAACAGTGAGATCAGAAGCAGAACAATACCGATCGTGAACGTTGCATCTCTTGAGGTTCCTGTAATTCCCTGCGGTCCCTTGATGATAACTACTCCATCTGGTTCCATTCCAAGTGACATGGAATCCTTAATCGATACGTGAAGACCGTGACTGTCCTTTCCAACGTACAGAATATTCAAAAAGTTTTTGATAATCTCACCAAATGCCAGCGTAACGATTGCCAGATAGTCTCCGCTTAAACGAAGTACCGGAATTGCGATCAGAAACCCAAATACAGCAGCTACTGCTGCTCCGATCAGAATTGCGAGCGTAAACCGAAGCCACGTCATCGGAATTGCATCCTTTGCCAGGTTTGTAAACAGTGCGCTCGCAAATGCTCCCACACACATAAATCCTGCATGGCCAAGGCTCAGGTCACCCAAAATACCAACCGTCAGGTTCAGGGAAACTGCCATGATCGAATAAATGCAGACCGGAACGAGCAGGCCGGAAATCGAGTTTGATACCATTCCCTGACTCTGCAGCACCATCATCACTGCCCACGCTGCAATTACTATTCCATAGGTCACCGCATTGCTTTTCGCTGTCTTGTTTAATTTTTTTCCCATTTCTGCCACCTACACTTTCTCCTGAATCTTCTTTCCGAGAAGTCCTGTCGGCTTCACGAGCAGCACTACGATCAGAACTGCAAACACAATTGCGTCCGCCATCTGGGAAGAAATATACGCCTTGGCAAAAATTTCAATAATACCAAGCAGGATTCCTCCGATCATTGCACCAGGCACGGAGCCGATGCCGCCAAATACAGCCGCAACGAATGCCTTGATACCAGGCATAGAGCCTGTATACGGATTCAGGGACGGATACGCGGTGCACAGAAGAAAACCGGCGATCGCAGCCAGAGCTGAACCGATCGCAAAGGTCAGCGCAATCGTACCATCTACATTGATTCCCATCAGCTGGGCAGCGCCTTTGTCCTCAGATACCGCCAGCATCGCCTGGCCTGCCTTCGTCTTATTGATAAAGAGGATCAGACCTGCCATGATCACGATACAGGCCACGATCGTGACGATCGTAACGGAAGAGATCACAAGATTTCCGTCTGCCAGAGAAAGTGCCGGAAGTGTGATCCGGTTCGGAAAAGATACGGTATCCGCACCAAAGATCAGAAGCGCTATGTTCTGCAGCAGGTAGCTGACACCGATCGCTGTGATCAGAACTGCCAGCGGCGAAGAAGCATTTCGCAGCGGACGGTAAGCCACACGCTCAATCACAACGCCGAGTACCGTACAGCCAACCACTGCCACAAGGATTGCCGGGATTACCGGCAGGTTCATTACATTTAATGCATTCAATACAACGAATGCTCCGATCATGATAACGTCGCCATGTGCAAAGTTCAGCATTTTTGCGATTCCGTATACCATTGTATAGCCAAGGGCTATGATCGCATAGATGCTTCCAAGGCTGACGCCATTGATAAGATAAGAAAGAAAGCTCATATTGGCACCTCACATTTCAGGTTTTATTTCAGATCCTTTTTGATCCGGGCCGGTATCACCTGGTTCCAGACCTGATAGCCTTTCTGGTTAAAATGGAGCTGATCACTCCGGTAAAGCTCTTTTCGCAGTTTTCCATTCTTTAAAAGATACGGTGTGCAGTGAATGAATGAAACTCCGGAAGTTTTGCTGCAGAAGCTGCTCACCGCCTTATTGCAGATTTGATTCTCCTTCCACAGATTCCATCGTCTGATCGACGGCGCAATGGAAATATAGTAGATCGGCACACCCGGAAGCTTTGTTTTCAGCCGTTTCAAAAGCAGGCAGGCCTGAGCCGCCGTAGCCTTTCCGCTTTTTCCTCCTGCAATATCGTTGGACCCAACGTATACGACTACCGCTGATGGTTTGTAGTTCACGATCAGCTTCTCGTACAGTGTCATCCAGTCCTGTATTGTTGAACCGCCGATTCCGTTGTTGACCGTTTTCAACGGAGCAAACGCCGTGGATGCACTGGTCCAGTACTCGATGTAAGAACTGCCTGCCAGAACCACACGTCCCTGGTTTTTGGCAGGTACGTTTTTTTTCTGCAGATAATTCGGCATCCATTCTATGCCGGTGCGATACACCTTCACCATACACTGGTATGCTTTTCCCCGGTACTTTGCTGTGATCACACAGCTTCCCGCACGCCTTCCGGTCACAGTTCCTGTGCTGCTTACCACAGCTGTTTTTGCATTAGAACTGCTCCATGTCACCTTCCCGGACACATTCTGAAGCTTCAGTGTTCTGGTATGTCCCACTGTCACAGAAAGATTCTTTGCACTGAGCACCGGAGCTGCTGCCCGTACCTGCAGTGCAGACAGCCAGAAAACAATACACACACACATCAGAAGCAGAATGTACCGGAATTTCTTTGAAATTGTAGTTTCCCCGGTCAAGATCCTGTTTCCCCTCTCTTTGATTTTCATGATCCTGATCAAAGCGGATATTCCCGGTCCGCCTCGCCACTTGCTATGCGCCCCGTTTTACAGAAGAACTTCTGCTCTGCTGTAAAACGGGGAGTACAGACTGCAGATACCGGATCATGAACAGACACAGCCGGGCTGGTTCACCCGGGGCTGCGAAAGAAAGCCGCTGCAGAAATCCTGCAGCGGCTGCATCATTGCAACGAATTACATTGCTGCGTAAGCGCCATCTGTGATCTTAACAGCCTTCGGTGCCTTGTTCGGCTCGCCGTCTGCTGTCCAGGTCATTCCCTCACCGGTCAGACCGTCAATGGAGATCTCTGTCATTGCAACTTCCATTGCATCACAGATATCAGAAGCACTCATATCCGGAGTTACGCCGGATTTCTCGATCGCTGCCTTGATTGCATACATTCCATCGTATGCATCTGCTGCGAACTGGTTCGGCGTATCACCGTAAGCTTCTTTATAGGCTGCTACAAACTTCTGAGTCAGCTCATCGTCTGCATCTGCTGCAAACGGTGTCAGAAGCATGACGCCCTCTGCCAGAGAAGTATCAAAGCCTTCCACATTCAGAAGTCCGTCCAGACCGTCGCATCCAAAGAACATCGGAGCGAATCCCATGCCGTTTGCCTGTGTCAGAATCAAAGAAGCCTCCGTATAGTAAATCGGAAGGAATACGAGTTCTGCACCGGCATCCTTTGCTTTCTGCAGCTGTACTGTGAAATCAGTCTTGCTGTCTGCGGTAAATGCCTCTGCAGATACGATCTCAAGACCCTGATTTGCTGCCTCTGCTGCAAATTTCTCATAGATACCTGATGAATATACATCAGAGCTGTCATAGATCACACCGATCTTGGTTGCAATCTTGTTCTCGCCGATATACTGAGCGGATGCAGTACCCTGGTTCGGGTCTGAGAAGCATACACGGAATGCATTCGGATTCTGAACACATTCTACAGCAGATCCTGACGGGGTCAGCTGGAACATGTTGTCATTTGCTGTCTCTGCTGCTACCGCAATACAAGGAGCAGAAGTAACCGTTCCAAGCAGCATCTGCATGCCCCAGTCTTTCAGGCTGTTATATGCATTGACTGATTTCTCTGCATCATGCTCGTCATCCTCAAACTGAAATTCAAACTGAACTCCACCGAGCGCATTGATCTCATTTACTGCAAGCTCCGTAGCGTTCTTTACTGCCTGTCCGTAAACAGCTGCACCGCCGGTCACAGGTCCGATTCCGCCAACTTTAAATGCATCGCCATCCGCAAAAGCCGTTGTGGAAAGCAGCATTGCTGATGCGCATGCCAGACTGACTACTTTGACAAATTTCTTCATAATAATCTCCTCCTTGAATTTTCCTGAAATAAACAAAGAGCCGCAGAAACACGGCTCCTTGTGCTTTCTTAGGGCAATCATACCCACTTTGTATGTGTTTGTCAAGAATTTTCGCGAAAAATGTTATGGCAAGCAGCTACATCTGTCCGCCTGCTATAGACATTTTTTTATAATGTTTCAGACGTATTTACATGTTTCGGGCCGGCTCTGCTGCTATCTGCCCAAATATTCCTTATTATAAAACATTTTTTCATTGTATTGCCATCTTTTTTTCCGGAATCTGAACAGAGACTTAACTCTTCTGTCTGTTTGAGAAAAATCCTTCCGGCTTCCTTACTTACATCTGCCTGCGGAATTAATACGCTTTGCCCCAGTATACCATCTTTGTTGCCGGCCTGCCGCAGTAAATACATTTATCGGAAAGCTGCTCCTGATGGAACGGTATACAGCGGGATGTCACGCCAAACTCTTCCTTGATCGCATCCTCGCACTCCTGGCAACCGCACCACATTGCCTTGATGAAGCCCGGTTTCTCATCTGCGATCTTCTTAAACTCTTCTTTTTCGGTTGCCTCGTACGTATGCGCGTCTCTGTGTGCTCTTGCACGCTCCAGCATATCATGCTGCTCCTGCTCCAGCACCTCCGCTATCTTCTGCGGAAGCTCCTCAATCGCCGCTGTAATCTTTTCGCGGGTATCTCTGCGCACGATCACTGCCACGCCATTTTCGATATCCTTCGGTCCAAGCTCGATACGTACCGGAATTCCGCGCATCTCCTGTTCAGAGAATTTCCATCCCGGGCTCTTCTCGGAATCGTCGAGCTTCACGCGAAGTCCGCTTTTTGCAAGTGCTTCTTTGATCTCGTTTGCTTTTTCCAGAACGCCCTCCTGCTGCTGACGGATCGGAATGATCATGACCTGCGTCGGTGCAATATGCGGCGGAAGCACCAGTCCGCTGTTGTCGCCGTGTACCATGATGATCGCTCCGATCATACGGGTCGTCATCCCCCAGGAAGTCTGATGAACGTATTTGAGCTTGTTATCTTTGTCTGCAAACTGAATGCCGAATGCCTTTGCAAATCCATCGCCAAAATTGTGGCTGGTACCGGACTGCAGTGCTTTTCCGTCATGCATCAGGGACTCGATCGTGTATGTCGCCTCTGCACCGGCAAATTTCTCTTTGTCTGTCTTGCGTCCCTTGATAACCGGAATAGCCAGCACCTGCTCACAAAAATCAGCATATACGTTCAGCATCTGAATCGTACGTGCCTCTGCCTCCTCGGCAGTCGCATGTGCAGTGTGTCCCTCCTGCCACAGGAACTCTCTGGAACGCAGGAACGGTCTCGTTGTCTTTTCCCATCTCATAACGGAGCACCACTGATTATAGACTCTCGGAAGGTCACGATAGGAATGGATATCATTCTGATAAAAATCACAGAACAATGTCTCTGAAGTCGGACGTACGCACATACGCTCCTGCAGCTCTTCCAGCCCGCCGTGTGTCACCCATGCAACCTCCGGTGCAAAACCTTCTACGTGGTCCTTTTCCTTCTGAAGCAGGCTTTCCGGAATCAGCATCGGAAGATATACATTCTCTACGCCTGTCTCCTTGAAACGGCGATCCAGCTCATGCTGAATGTTCTCCCAGATCGCATAGCCAGCCGGTTTAATTACCATGCAGCCTTTTACACTTGTGTAATCACACAGCTCTGCTTTTTTTACAACATCCGTATACCACTGCGCGAAATCCTCATCCATTGAGGTGATCGCTTCTACAAGCTTCTTTTCCTTTGCCATTTTTTCTTCTCCTTTTTCCATCATCAGGCGGATATTCGCAATCCGCTTCGTTACTTGTAAGATCATGAGGGATTCTCCCAAAGATTCCTCCTTACAATATTAAAGCCGGCATTTCCGTGTCCCCAAGGGACCGGAAATGCCGGCGGTACCACCCTTTTTAACAGCTACTGCTGTTCTCTTCATTTTTCTCGTTAACGCCGAAATACGCCGTATTTTCATACGAAGCTCCAAAGCCGGTTCATTCCCGCTGCCTGAGGCCTCACACCAACCGGCCTCTCTCTGACAGGTGCACTGGAACTACTGATCTTTTTCATCGCCTGTTTATTTTGCCTGTGATCGTCCGGTGTCAATCTCACAGAAACGAAATTTTATAAGTATCTTTCGCCTGCACATAACCGAACAGTAACATTTTAATAAACCGTTTTTTGTTTGTCAAGCCGCAGAATTGCTTTTTTCTGATTTTTATGCTACGCTTGCCCAGAGCATGAGGATTCTGATTTTTTTAGCAAAACAGGATTATAGCAATTCTGCCAAATCGTCTTGCCTGCATTATTTTATTGAATTGCTATAGAACAAAAATCCTGTGATGATACAGACGAAAGGATTTTATTATTATGAAAAAACGAGACCTTCTGATCACAGCCATACTTCTTCTTTCCGCCATACTTCTGTGGTTTGGAATCCGCCTCGTCTCCCCGCGTCAGGCCGCTTCCATTCGTATTACCGTCGACGGAAATGAATTCGGTATCTTTTCGCTTACGAAAGACCGCACAATTCTGATCGGCGATACAAATGTCTGTGAAATTCAGGATGGAAAAGCGCACATGTTAAGCGCCAGCTGCCCGGATCAGATCTGCGTCCATCAAGGCTATATCAATGAAAAAGGCGGTATGATCACGTGTCTGCCAAACCGCGTCGTGATCCAGGCGGTCGGGACGGATACACTGGATGGCGTTTCGTGAGGATACGGGTGGGAACCTTTCATTTCTTCTCCCGCTACGGGAGCAGACGCATTTTAACCGAGTCAAGCAAGTCCCCTGCTTCAATTGCGCGGAGCAATAAGCAGTGGGTGGGGACTTGCTACTCGGTTATGAGCAAGTAGCGAAGCGGATTGCGAATATCCGCTTTGACTACGGACTTCGTCCGCGGCGTCTGCAAATTATAAGGAATCCTCCCGCTTCGCGGGTCCCTCCTTATAATAGTACCCTTTCATTTCTTCTCCTGCTACGGGAGCAGACGCATTTTAATGCGGACTTCGTCCGCGGCGTCTGCAAATTATAAGGAATCCTCCCGCTTCGCGGGTCCCTCCTTATAATAGTACCCAAATGGTCTGCCGTGGTCTTTCCATTTTGCAGTCTTGAAATCCGGGAAGCCGAAGGTCTGTGCCATATAGCATTCCTGCGGATTCTGCAGTCCCGGCACACCGAGCACAAAGCTTCCGTCTGCCTTCCTGGCCAGGAGCAGATGGTGGTACTGGTAAAATCCATGAAGCAGGAAGCTGCTGCGGCCAACCTGCCATCCTGCCTGCTGCAGTGCTATGAGATCGCAGGGCAGGATCTTAAAACACACCTCAAACTGCGTATCCCCGAACGGCTCAAAGGCTTCCCTGCGCTGTATAATCGCATCGCATGGTGAAGGCGGCGTACTGCGCCGGCTAAGTTCTGTATAAATTCCGTCCTCTGCGAGCTGTGCAGCCTCCACATAATCCATCGCTCCACCCGCGGCAGCAGCTTCTTTTCCTGCATCCCCGTCCGCATACTGAGACAGTTTCTGTCCTTCTTCCGCTGCAGCTGCATACCGTTTTTCTTTCTCTGATTTTTCCGCTCTTTTCTCTATGTGCTCATTTTGCACATTTTCACTTTCAGTCATCGGTTCACGACCGTCTTTCCTGCTGTTCTCAACAAATTCTCCTGTTTCTGAATTTCCACCGACTTCTGTGCGCTTTACGTCCCATTTATCCGGCAGTTCCAGCACGAATCGATTTATTTCGATTGGATCATCATCCCACACGGTCACATACCGGTGTCCGTCTCCGCACTGGATCCAGATCCCGGCAAGATCAGAAAATCCGTACTGCTGCTTCCAGATCGGAGTGTCGGCGCGGTAAGCCCACTCTTCAAGCATCTGATTCCCGCAACGCATTGTCCCCATCAAAAGACCCAGCAGATACTCTTTTTCCCGTACAAATCCATACACCTGCACCGGTGGCTCCGGGCTGTGCACAGCAGTCAGGCGAAACAGAATCCTCCACATCCCGCTTCGCAGTTCAACCTTCGCAAACCCCACATTGTTCATCTTTTTTCCGTCTATGTACTCGTAAAAATAAGCAATAAAACGTCTGTACTCCGGCATACTCTCCATCCTTTCCGCTTTCTTTTTTCTCCTGCAGGCAAAACTGGCTGTTCTTCCGTTTTTCCTCTCCCGATAAAGCCGGGGAGAGTTCCTGCCTTATCATCATTCTATGCCAGAACGCCCTGACATATGACGTTTTTCTTTTTCGCATATATTTTCCTGTTTCGCCCAAAAATATTTCTGCAGCCCGCAAAAAATCGCTGACACAAAAGGTGCCAGCGATCTCATTTTTCTGCATATAGCCCTGCCTTTCTCAGGGCGTGTCCGAAAAATCATTCCAGCAGCAATTCTACATATACCGTTTCACCATGATTCGTACCGTCAGAAACAGTGCAAGCAGTGCTGCCATCCCCTCCGCTGCCGGAACCGCAAGCCACACACCGTCCACGCCCAAATGCTACGGCATCAGCGCAAGCGCCGCAATGAGAAACCCAAATGTCCTTGCAAAGGAGACGATCGCAGCCACGCCATCTGCTCCCGCCATCCGCATCAGAATGCTGTTGAACATGACCGTCACAACCGCGTTTGCCAGCTGTGATACCATTTCGGAACTTCCGTTTGAGCAGGATTTCGTCAGCACGTGCGGCTTCACACGGAAGCGGCAGAAATGCAGCCCTTTGTGCGAGCTTTCTTCCTGTTTTTTTCCGCAAAATTTCTCTTTATTTCTTAACCGGGCTGCGAAGCGGATTGCGAATATCCGCTTTGATATGAATCAGGTTCGCCCCGCTTCCCGCAGCTTCCGCAGAATCCTCTTCTCAGCGCGTGAAACCTGTACCTGCGTCATGCCAAGTGCTGCTGCAACCTGCATCTGCGTGCAGTCTTCAAAATAGCGCAGATGAATGATATGCTGTTCTTCCGAATCCAGAAGCCCGAGCAGCTGCCGCAGCAGAATCCGGTTCAGCAGCGCTTCTGTCTGATCCTGTTCATCCGGCAGACGGTCTCCGAGCAGGACCGGTGAGCCATCGCTGCTGTAGATTGTCTGACTTAAGGACTCCACATCCGACACCGCCTCCATTGCCATGACAAGCTCCTCAGCACTGCTTCCCACCTCCTTCGCCAGTTCTTCCATCGTCGGTTCCCGACCATTCTTTTTTTCCAGCTGTTCCCGTGCACTGTACGCTTTCGAAGCCGATTCCTTCAGCGCACGGCTGACCCGGATCATCCCGTCGTCGCGCAAAAACCGCCGGATTTCACCTGCAATCAGCGGCACTGCATACGTTGAAAAACGCACATCAAAACTGCAGTCAAACCGGTCAATCGCCTTTATCAGTCCGATGCTTCCAATCTGCACGAGATCATCCCGGTCACACCCGCGTCCGAGAAAACGCTGTGCAACGGTATACACAAGCCCCATATTTTCTTTTACAAGCTCATCTCTGGCCGCTTTATCCCCTTCGTGTACCTGTCTGATAAGCGCAAGGGTACGATCCATCTGTCAGCCTGCGGCTACTCCTTTCTGCAGATTTCTTCTATTTTAGTCTCTGTCTTCTGTCTCTGATAACCGGAAGGCCCATCTGCCATCGGCCGTGTAATCTTCTTCGTCATCCGCACAAACGTCCCCTGTCCCGGCGCAGAATGTACCTCCAGAGAATCCATGAACGCCTCCATAAAGGAAAATCCCATTCCTGCACGGTCGCACTCTGCCTTCGTCGTAAAAAGCGGCTCCATTGCAAGTTTTACATCTGCAATCCCTTTTCCTGTATCCTCCACTTCAACGGTAAACGTCTCCCCCTCAATGCGGCATCGGATCGTAATTGTCCCGGCGCTCCCTTCATAGCCGTGGATAATCGCGTTCGTTACTGCCTCTGATACTGCTGTTTTGACGTCTGCGACTTCCTCAAGCGTCGGATTGAGTTGTGTCATAAACGCAGCGACCGCCACTCTGGCAAATCCCTCATTGCAGGGTCTGCTGTCAAACTCCAGTTTCATCTTATTTTGCTGCATGATCTCCCCCCTCTGAATGGAATGGATCTTATAACTGAATTTCAAAAAACCCGTCTCTGAATTCTTATCTGCATTCAGATCAGATTCGACTCTCTTGGCAGCCCCTGATAGATGTCGATAAATTTGTCCAGCCCGGAAAGGGTGAGGATACGACGCATCCGTTCCCCTGCATGGATAACCAGGATCGTACCGCCCATAAAACGCATGGTTTTGTAGCTCGTAAGCAGCATTCCGATCCCGGAGCTGTCCATAAATTCGGTATCTCCAAAATCAAATAAAATGCTGCGTATGTTGCGCACCCGGATCAGCCGGTCGATCTCCTGGCGCAGCTGCTGGGAACTGCAGTGGTCAAGTTCAGCCGGAAGATGCACAGTCAGTGCCGTGCCGCTTAAGGTAAAATGATGTTCCATAATAAAACGTCTCCTTTATTTATGAATGATGTCATTGATGCTCTATGGACTGCCATTCGCAGTTGCCTCGCGCCTGCGGACCAACATGCAAAAAAACACAGTGCAGACCGGTTCTCTTCTGTACTGTGCTTTTTCTTCTTTTCTCTGCTGTATTTTTATCTAACCCTGTTTTTCATCTGCGTTCAACTGATATCCTGCATCTGGCTCTTACGACATTTTATTTCCATACTGATCGTATTCCTCACCTGTGTTCGGATCGGTCCACGCCACATACGAATCCGACTGCGGAAGGTTCTGACTGCCTCCGTCAATGATATCTACCGGGCTATCTGATGTACCTGTCGTATCCGCTGTGCCGTCTGCATTTTCTGCTGTCGCATCTCCGCTGTTTTCCCCTGTCGCCGCATCTCCCAGGCCGCTCAGGTCAGCCGCCGAGCTGTCAGAAGAAAGATCTGAGGTTCCGGAAAAATAGCCCTGCACGGTCGTTGCCTTGTCCGGATAGTATTTCAGAAGTTCCTCATACGCCACTTTCGCACTCGCCTGATCGCCGAGCTGCAGGTATGCGATTCCCATATACAAAAGGGCATCGGAATACTGGCTGTTGCTGCGCTCCGGGTCGGCCTCGATCGCTTTTTTCAGCTGTGCCGCCGCAGATGCATAATCCTTGGCCATGTACGCGGTCGTACCGGAATTGTAATACTGATTGAACAGTGTCGTGCTCACTGCACCCGCCATACTCTCATACAGCGTTTTCGCATTCCCCTCATACGCCGATGCATCCAGCGCTCCCACTGCGTTCGCCGCTGAGGTTGAATCGCCGGTGATGTACTGATTGGCCGCGCCGAGCAGTTCGTCATAGCTTTTCGCTTTCGCTGCCGCATCGTCACGTTCCTTGTTCGCGTCCTCCACCTGCTGTTTGTAGCCGTCGATTTCATCCTGCAGGTCCTGTGCCCGCGCGGACTCTGTTGCAAGTTTGGTATTCGCATCTGTTACCTGACGATTCGCCTCATTGTTGACTGCCTGGCGGTTTGCCGGAACCACGAGAAACCAGACGATCGCGCCTCCCAGCAGTATGCCGAGTACGATATTAATAAACGTCGCGATCGTGGAACTGTCACGAAACGTTGTCGGCTGAATCAGCATCTCCGTACCGCTCATATAACGCAGTGTTCCGGAAGCCTGCTCCCCTTTGTCCTTTTCGTATTTTTTACTGCGTTTGTTTAAATTTGTACTGCGCCCCGTCGCATCCTCGATCTCCTGCAGATAGCGCAGCGTCGTCGTATTTGTCGTATCGATAACAGCTGCTTTTTTGAGCAGCTTTCTCGCGCGCTCATACTCCTGACGCTTCATATAAAGCAGTGCCAGCAGCTGATACGCCTTGACCAGCTTCGGATTCTGGCTGATCACTTTTTTCAGCTGGATGATCGCCATATCCTCATTATCCTCGCGGCAGTACTGGATACACTGATTGTATTTGCGGATCGTCTGGTTGATCGTATCGAGCCGGTTTTTGTTGGACTGCAGTACATTGATATAATTGTCTGCGAGATTATTTTCCGGCTTCAGGTTTTTGCTGATGACCCACTCACACAGTGCCGACACCGCCTCGCCCGTCTCATAATAACAAAGGCCGAGCAGATTGCGTGCATCGATATTTTCCTTGTTAAATTTAAGGCTGCGTTTTAAGCAGACGATCGCGCCCTCCATGTCGCGCACCAGCGCTTTCTCAAGCCCCTCATTGTAAAGCAGATTCGATATTCGGAAGATCCGCTTCTGAATCATGACGTCCGCACCGCATCCAGGGCAGTAATCAATCGCAGCAAGAGGGGTATTACAGTAAATACATCTCATGAATTCCCCTGCTTTCTGTTCTTCTTCTCTTCCTTCATCATTTCCTTCAGAATATCCGTCATATCCGTGAGGTCGCGGCTGTAGATCGCATCCTCTGCCTCGTTGACATCCATGCTCGGATGATATTTCTTCAGTTCCTCTTCATAATTAATCATAGGGTGTCTCCTTATTTTTCGCTTTTCTTTTTCAGGATCGCCTTGATGTCCCCCACAAGGTACAGCGATCCGGCGCAAAACAGCATTCCCTCTCCCCGCTTTGCAAGTGCTGTCTCAAACGCCTGCTCCACATCCGGCTGCACAATGATTTCGGCATCCGTATACTTGCGGAACACGCCGCCGAGCACCTCTGCCGGTACAACTCTTGCTCCGTTGATCTGCGTCACGACAATCGACGTGGCATGCACGCTTTCGCAGATCTCCGCGATCATCTTCTCATATTCCTTTTCCACCACCGCAGAAAACAGCAGCGATACCGGCATGCGCTCCTGCACGCTGACAACTGTGCGGATAAACTCTTTGATTCCGTCCGCATTGTGTGCTCCGTCCAGTACGACACCCGGAAGTACTGTTTCCATTCGGCCCTGCCATCTCGTCGCAGCAATGCCCGCCGCGATCTCCCCGTCGCTGACCTCGCTGTTTTTATCAATCACATGCATCGCCGTCACAGCAAGCGAACTGTTTACGATCTGATACTCAGCCAGATACGGTACGGTGATCCGCATTTTGCGATGATCTTCCCCATCATACCTGCAATCCAGCAGAAAATCAATGCTTTTGTCCGTCTTATCCAAAATTTCGCACTGATCACCATAGTACGGATAAACCGGTGCGTGCTTCTCTTTCGCGGTCTGAAAGATCACTTCTGCCGACTCCGGATTACGCGCGTCAAAAATGACCGGAACACCTTCTTTAATAATCCCGGCTTTTTCCGCTGCGATTTTTGCCACCGTGTCGCCCAGATATTCCATATGATCAAGACTGATCGTCGTCAGCACCACCGCGATCGGATGCTCCACAAGATTTGTCGCATCGAGCCGTCCGCCAAGTCCCGTCTCCATCACGAGATACTCCACCTTCTCCTCCGCAAAGATCAGAAGTCCTGCCGCAAAGAGCAGCTCAAAATACGCCGGATGCGCATAGCCGTCCTTTATCATCGCGTCTACTTCTTCCTTTACCCTGGTAAATGCCCGCGCGAACACTTCATGGGAAACATTTTCCCCGTTGATCTGAAAACGCTCCGTGATCTCCACAAGGTGCGGGGAAGTGAACAGTCCGGTGCGCTTTCCTGTCCGTGTTAAAATGGAGGAAAGAAACGCACAGACGGAACCTTTTCCGTTCGTTCCTGCCACATGGATCACCTTCATCGCACGCTCCGGATGGCCGATCCGGCGAATCAGCTCCAACGTATTTTCCGGTTTGTTTTTTTTCGTAAACTTTGGTACTTCTTCTATATAATTTACTGCTTCTGTATAGTTCATGGCTTTCTTCCTTTGCTGTGTTTTTTTGTAAAGGGGACATTTGCAATTCGCTTCGCTGCTTGCAGGATCGTAAGGGATCCTCCCGTAAACGGGTCCCTCCTTACGATATTTCATGATACCACAGCCGCCCCCGTTTTCAAGATTTATTTTTCGCAAAAACGGACGCTGTCTGACAGGAAAATGCTTATTTTTCAGCTTTTTCCTGATTCTGCATATGTCTTTGTGCATTTTTTAATTTTATATTTGCTCGGCATTGTTTTTTTGTGAGTATTTTCAACAATTCTATTGACTATTTCTTATTTTCATAGTATATTTTTACCAGAGAGGCAAATCATGGTACGATGAGGTAAGTGATTTGCCACAATTTATTTTTAAGGAGGGTTTCAAAATGAAAAAAGTTTTAACCGCAGGCGCAGCAATGGCAATGGCTATGGCAATGGCATCTATGAGCGCCATGGCAGCAGATCCAGTAGATGTGAACGTAATCGCTGCACAGTACGGTCAGAACACAACTAACTGGTGGGCACAGTTTGTAGAAGACTTTAATGCAGACAACCCGGGGATCAATCTGAACGTAGAAGTAGTATCCTGGAACGACATTTACACCGTTGTAAATACGCGTATCGCCAACGGCGAAGCTCCGGATGTTCTGAACATCGACGTATTTGCTGACTATCAGGCAGATGATCTGCTGCTTCCGATTCAGGATGTTGTATCCGAAGAGACATACAGTAAGATGTATGACGCATTTCTCGATCAGTCTGTAGTAGACGGTACGGTATGGGCTATTCCGGACCTCGCTTCCGCACGCGCTCTGTACTACAACAAAGACATTCTCGAAGCTGCAGGCGTAGAAGTTCCTACTACCTGGGATGAACTGACCGCAGCATGCGAAGCAATCAAGGCTTACGATGACAGCATTTATCCCTGGGGTATTGATATGACAACTGACGAAGGTCAGGCGGCATTTGCTTACTATACCTGGAACAACGGCGGCGGATTCGTAGATGATGACGGCAACTGGACACTGAACAGCGCCGAGAACGTAGCAGCGATTGAATACGCAATCAGCCTCGTAAATGCAGGTTACACCAACAGCGATCCGGCCAACGACACACGTTACGACCTGCAGGATATGTTCGGAGCAGGCAAGATTGCCATGGTTATCGCTCCTAACAGCTTACCGACTTACATCGCAGACGGCGGCAATGAAGTAAACTACGGCGTAGCTTCTATCCCGAGCAATACAGGTGAATCTGTATCCGCAGGCGTTATGGACAGATTTATGTGCTTCGATAACGATTATACCGACGAAGAAAAGGCAGCAATCACAACATTCTTCGATTACTTCTATGATGACGCACGTTACACCGACTGGGTGGCTATGGAAGGTTTCCTGCCGGCAACCAAGACTGGCGGCGAAGCTCTTGCTGCAGCAGATCCTGATATGGCAAGCTGGATCGACATCCTTGCAAACTGCAAGTTCTATCCGACAGCAAAAGCTGAATGGGCAGACGTAAAACAGGGCGTTATCAGCGCAGAGCAGAATGCACTCCTTGGTGAAAGCGTTCAGGAACAGCTGGATAACCTTCAGGCAGAAATCGCAGGTTAAGCCAGAACCATATTTTCAAAAAACAGAATAAGAACAGAAAATGGGCCGGGCTGTTAAGGTTCGGTCCATTTTTTTAAGTCCAGCACGTTTTTATTTATGACATTACAGAAACGAGGCATTCTAATGAAGAAAAAATTTCGACGTATAGAACCATATATCTGGATTCTTCCAAGCGTACTTCTGATGGCGGTCTTCATTGTCACTCCGATTGGATTCGTATTCCGCATGTCCCTGAGCAAGATCAGTAAAGCCGGTCTGATCAAAGGCTTCTGTGGATTTGACAATTTCCGTAAAGTATTGAGCAGTCCGGTATTCTCCATGGTTCTGAAAAATACAGTGATATGGACTGTTGCGGTGGTAGGATTATCCACCTTACTTGGTTTTATCCTTGCCATTATTCTGAACAATAATTTTAGAGGCCGTAAAATTGCACGTGCCATTGTGGTATTCCCGTGGGCTACCACACTGATCGTACAGGCAAGTATCTGGAAATTCATCATTGATACCGATTACGGTACACTGAATACACTTCTGATGAAGCTTGGTATTATTGATCACGCCATCAACTGGACACCGACCGCCGGTGCCTATTTTGCCTGGGAGATCGCCTGTGGTATCTTTGTAACAATTCCGTTTGTTACCTTTACCGTACTGTCCGGCCTGCAGAGTATTGATGATGGCTTCTATGAGGCTGCTACGGTAGACGGCGCCAATTACTGGCAGAAAATGTTTCAGATCACCATTCCGCTGGTTCGTCCTTCTCTTACAGTAAGTACGGTACTGAATATCATTTATGTATTTAACTCATTCCCGATCATCTGGACCATTACAAAGGGTGATCCGGCGAACCGCACCGATACACTGGTAACTTACCTGTACAAGCTTGCATTTTACAATGGCAAACAGGGCGATGCTGCCGCTGTTTCCGTGATCGGATTCCTGATTCTCTTTATCTGTGCAAGTATTTACATGGTATCTGTATTAAGGAAAGGAGATGACTGATATGCGAAATGCAAAATCCGTTAAAAAAACCGTGTTACGGGTATTGTTATATCTGGCTGTTATCATCATCTGCCTGATTACACTGTATCCGTATTTTGTCACAATCTGTACTGCATTAAAGAGCCGTGCGGAAATCTTCTCCACCTCCGGTACGGTCTTTCCGGTGGAAGCTATCTGGTCCAACCTGATCGACGTATGGTCTAAAGCTCCCATGGCCAATTACATGCTGAATTCCATCCTGATTGCAGGCGGATCCACGCTTCTGGCCATGCTCTGCGGCATCCCTGCAGCCTATGCATTATCCAGAATGAAATTTAAAGGACAGACCGTTTTCCTTGGATTCGTCATTGTTTCCCAGATGTTTGCCCCGGTCGTTCTTCTGATTGGTATCTACAAGGTCATGATGTTTCTGCACCTGACCAACAGCATCATTGGCCTGATCTTTATTAATGCCGCATTTAACCAGGCATTTGCCATCTGGCTGCTGCGCGGTACTTTTATAAGTATCTCCGCTGAAATGGAACAGGCTGCCGCCATCGATGGCTGCAACCGTGTACAGGCGCTGATTAAAATCCTTCTTCCGGTTGCCGCACCTGGTATTGTAACTGCACTAATTTTCGTGTTTATCAATGCATGGAATGAATATACCGTAGCACTGACCCTGATTTCCACAGATACGTTCAAACCTCTGACCGTCGGCATCAACATCTTCAACGGTTACAACATGATTGAATGGCAGTATCTGTTCGCAGCATCCCTGTATGCGATCGTTCCGGTTGTGATACTGTTCATTGGTATCGAAAAGAATCTGGTAGGCGGTCTGACATCCGGTGGTGTCAAGGGTTAAGTTTCTGAAAAGGAGTTTTTAATGGATACGCAAAAAACAACGAACGGATTGCCGCAGGCCTGCCATGGGTTCGCGATTGAAGGCACTTATAAGGACTGTATTTCCTACGGAAACGGTCATATCAATGATACTTATCTGCTGACCTATGAGCAGAATGATCAGGAACACGCATACATCTTACAGCATATGAACAAAACCATCTTCACCGATCCGGAAGCGCTGATGGAAAATATTATCGGCGTGACCGGATTCCTGAAAGAAAAGATCAAAGCCGCCGGCGGAAATCCCCGGCGGGAAACTCTGGATTTTGTTCCCGCCGCCGATGGGAAACCATATTATAAAGACGATTTCGGAGAATACTGGCGTGCTTACCATTATATTGACCACGTGTATGCACTGGATCAGGTAAAAAATCCTGAAGATTTTTATCAGAGTGCCCTGTCGTTTGGACATTTCCAGCAGATGCTGGCAGACTTTCCGGCAGATACTCTGCATGAGACCATCCCTGATTTCCACAACACGGCAGTTCGTTTTAAAACTTTTGAAAAAGCTGTTACCGAAGATATCTGCGGCCGTGCTGCCGGTGTCATGGAAGAAATCCAGTTTGTGCGGCAGCATTCTGACCTTGCCTGTGTGCTGGGCGACCTGCAAAAGCAGGGAAAAATTCCGCTCCGCGTTACGCACAACGACACCAAGTCCAACAATGTCCTGATTGACGAGGCAACCGGAAAAGGCTTATGCGTCATTGATCTGGATACAGTGATGCCGGGTCTGTCTGTCAATGATTTTGGCGATTCCATCCGTTTCGGTGCCAGTACCGCTGCGGAGGATGAAAAAGATCTTTCCAGAGTAAGCTGCAGTATGGAATTATATGAAGCCTATGTGAAGGGCTTTCTGAAAGGCTGCGGCGGCCGCCTGACAGACAATGAAATTGCCGCCCTTCCTCTTGGTGCAAAAGTCATGACCTACGAATGCGGCATGCGTTTTCTGACCGATTACCTCTGCGGTGACACGTATTTTAAGATTCACCGGTCAGAGCACAATCTGGATCGCGCCCGCACTCAGTTTAAACTGGTTTCCGATATGGAAAATAAATGGGAAGAGATGCAGACAATTGTCAAAAAATACATGACAGACACTCATTAACAAAACCTTAATTTTGACCATAAACCCCCTCTTTTTCTGGACACTCAAAAACAACAGTGTTATAATAACTGTAATTCAGGATTTTTCTGCAGTTTTTCGCAGATAAATCCATCATCACGTTTGACACTTCTGTCAAATCTATTACAGAAAGGAATTTGGGATTATGAAAAAGAAATTAGTGCTTGGTCTTGCAGTTCTCGGTACAGCTTCCATGCTGTGTGGTTTCGACAATACCCAGACAGCAAATGATGTGCTTCAGAAAACACAGGAAGCATCAAAAGATGCTGCCGGCGTGACAATGACCATGAAAATGAACTTCGACGGCGCAGTCAATGTCAACGACGGGTCTACGACCTCTACACTTCAGGCAAAGTTAACCGGTGGTTTTGACATGGCTGCAAACATGGATCCGTTCGGCATGCAGATGGACGGAAACGCCGCAGTGTCTTTCTTCGGTCAGAATCAGACTGTCGACATGAAAATGTACGCTGTTACAAATGAGGACGGCGCACTCGATACTTACGTTTATTCAAAAGACTCCGCTACCGGCGAAGGCCAGTGGGAGCACACAACCGACAGCAGCATCGATTACAGCCAGCTGATCAATCTGTCCAACTCTTTCAATGTATCCGATTACGCAGACTGGGGCCTTACCTTTGAGCTTGCACCGGAAGCAGCAGAAGTAGATGGCAAAGAGTGCTATCTTCTGACCGCAGTCATCGACAAGGATGCACTGAACACATTGATCAACAAGAGTTCCGAGCTTACAGGCGAGGATCTTTCCTCCGATACGGATGTTGCCACTGCTCTTGCTTATCTTGATGGCATCTCCCTGAAGCTTCAGTACTATATCGATACTACAACTTATCTTCCGGTCAGCATGCACATGGATCTCAATGACAGTGATCTGACTAACTTAAACGCAGTTTTTGCAGGCGCTCTTGCATCTTCTGATGACAGTTCCACTGCTGAGATCGTACTCAACGATGCATCCATCGATGTCACCTGTGCATACGGCGATGCAGTTGACATCACAGTTCCGGATGAGGCAATTCAGGCAGCACAGGACGTTGAAAACCCGGTTACTTCCATCGAGGACGCAGTTGGTGAGATCGAGTCCGAGGCATCAAGCGAAGTAGCAGTCGGCTAAGAGTTATTTCTATATTAACAACAGGAAAACGCGCGATTCCGCGCGTTTTCTTTGTTTCACCAGACAGGAGGTCTTTGATTGGGCGCCGTACTTCTTTCTCCGCTTTATTTACTGCTGAACGTTTATCTCATCAGCCGGATGCTGCTGTGGTTCCGCACACTGCATTCGTTTCTCGGAAGCCCCTGGTTCGTGATTCCGTTTATCACCTGCTATATTCTGCTCGCGCTTAGCCCGCTCGCGGCCGCATTTGCACCGGGAAAAATGCGCGGCAAAATGCGGATTCTGAACAATTACTGGCTTGGCACGCTGATGTACCTGCTGATTTTTCTGCTGCTTGCAGACTTTCTGCGGATCTTTTACTGCCTTGCCACACATCAATCCCTTTTTTCCACAATTAACGCAAACTCGCTGCGCATCACCGGTGGAATCATTTTTTCGGCCGTCCTTCTGATTTCCATCTACGGAATCTGCCATGCCACACATATTAAAAAGACCTCTTATGAGGTCTCTGTCAAAAAAAATGCTTCCATTCCAGAGCTGAAAATTGCACTTGTTGCTGACCTGCATCTTGGCGGAAGCATCGGTCTGAAACAGATGCAGCGAATGAAGGATGTAATCGACATGATCCAGCCGGATCTGGTCGTCTTTGCCGGTGATATCTTCGACAATGATTTTGATGCAATCCAGCGCCCGGAAGAAATTGCTGCCCTGCTTGCCTCAATTGACAGCACGTACGGAAGCTTTGCCTGCTGGGGCAACCACGACATTGACGAACTGATCCTCGCCGGATTCACCTTTGATTCCGGCAGCGACACGATCCGAAGCGATCCGCGCATGGATCAGTTTCTTGAGGACTCCGGCATCACACTGCTTCAGGATGAAACACCTCTGATCGATCATTCTTTTTATCTGATCGGAAGGCTTGATGCCTCCTGCAAAAAGAAAAGCGGCATCATCCGCCGCTCTGCAAAGGAACTGACCGCCGCGCTTCGCCCCGATCGCCCGGTCATCGTCATCGATCACCAGCCCTCTGAACTTGATTCCCTTGCTGATGCCCATGCCGATCTCGTGCTTTCCGGCCATACCCATGACGGACAGCTCTTTCCAGGCAACCTCACCACACGCATCGGCTGGAAGAATTCCTGCGGTATGATCCGCATTCAGGATATGACCAGCATCGTCACCTCCGGGGTCGGCGTCTGGGGTCCTGCCATGCGCATCGGCACCAACAGCGAAGTTGCCGAAATCACCGTACACTTTGCCGCACCGCATGCGCCGCTTTCACGAGAAGCGAAGCCACAGTCGACACGAGGATAACGCCTGCCGCGATCACAAACACCTCCTGCGCCAGCCATACCAGCGGATCGATCGAAGCACGCACACCTTTTGTCATGATCGAAACCATCATGCGGTACAGATCGCCTCCGGGGATCAGTGGCACCAGCAGTGGTACTTCCAGCACGATCACCGGTGTTTTGCGGTGCCTCGCTTCAATCTCCGCGATGGCCGCCGCCACGATCACCGCCCATAACAGTCCGTTTAATGACGAACCACTATTTTTTCCAAAAAGAAAAATAAACCAGGACAACGCCCCGCCGCAGCCGATCAGAATCAGCTTTTTGCCGCGCAGCTGAAACATCATCGAGAAGCCGATCGAGCCAAGGCCTGCGGCGATGATCTCTGTAATTTCCTGAAATGTCATATAAGACTCCTCCTTAGGTCAAAGCGGATATTCCAGGTCCGCTTCGCTACTCGGTTATATTTGTCCAAGAATCGTCAATGCTCCGACAAAGCCTGCGGCAAGTGCGATCGTGCGCAGCAGCGATTCACTCATCCGCAGCATACCTGACATCGTATCTCCGTTTAACATATCCCGGATCGCATTGGTAAACGGAATGCCCGGGATCACAAGCATGATATTGCCCATCAGTGCCGGTTCAATGCTGTAATCCACGGCATATTTTCTGGTCATACCGAGAAACAGGCCACCAAGTACAGCTGCCAGCGCATAGCGCACGATCGCGTTCGTCACCGGACCTTCCAGCAACTGCAGCAACAGACAAAGCCCCATACCCGTCAGGCCGCCGAAAAATGCTTCCCACACACCGCCGCCAAAAAATACGGAAAATACTGCCGCCACTGCTCCATACAGCAGTACCATCCGCCAACCGGAAAGTTCCGGTGAAGTCCGGATCGTGTCAATGCGCTTTTCCAATTCGTGAAGCGGCATTGGCGATGTACAGACGTCCCGCGCCAGCTGATTCATCTCGTGTACACGTTCCAGATTCATGTCATAGCCTGACACACGTCTCGTCTGCGTCAGGATTTCTCCATTCTTTGTATACACCGTCACCACAATCGATGATGTGATCGTAAAAACGTCCGCACGAAGAAACCCGTATGCATGAAACATACGGGTCATCGTATCCTCCACGCGGCTGATCTCGCCGCCTGATTTTAAAATAAGCTCGCCCGCATCCAGAATACAACGGATGCACTGCATTTCTTCGTTCATAGGATGATCGTACCCCTTGCTGTTTTTTCGTTTCGCACAGTTTCTTTTTTATCACACTTCTTTCTTCGGTGCAAGTGGGCAGCTCATAAGGCATCCTCCCATCTGCGATGGGTCCCTCCTTATGAGATTCCCTCCTTATGAGATTTTTCTTCTAACCTGCTGCGGCGTCTGACCATAGTTTTTCTTAAATTCCCGCACAAATACCTTATAGTTTCGGATTCCATGGCGATCCAGCAGAAGTGTAATTTTATCCTCCCCGCTCAGATCCTCATAAAAATGTGTCATACGTACCTGCCCCAGATAACCGAGAAATGTCTGACCGGTATATTTTTTGAACAGCCGGCAGAAATGCTCCGGCGTCACCGAAAGAAATGCGGCTCCGTCTGATAGAGTCAGCGACTCCTGGTAATGATCCTGAATGTATTCCATCGTCTGTTTGATCCGCTCCAGATCACGCACATTTTCCTCCAGACGGCCGGAAGACTTTTCTTCCCGTGCCTCCGTGTCAAGCAGATAAAGCAGCCGAAATACCTCTGAGAGCAGCAACAGCTGATCGCCCTGCCCTTTTCTCTCCTGCAAAAAAAGCATTGACCGAAAAATGGCACCGAGACGCCCGCTCAGGCTTCCCGACTCCTCAGAATGCATAATATACTCCTGAAAACGCAGCGTTTTCCAATCCGGAGTAATGCGCTTTAAATGCGCCGGCGGAATCTGAAGCAGGCAGTAACGCGTCCCACAGTGCGTGTGGGTGTAGTGGATTTCACTTGTATTTGCAAGGAAAAGATCACCGCGTACAAGCTCATACACACTGTCCTGGCTGTAGGCTGTCATCTCCCCTTCCAGCACATAGACAAGTTCCAGATGCTCATGCCAGTGTGCCAGAAGCATTTTTTCCTCTCCTGTATAACACGCAAAATAAAGCTGCGTGCGCACATCCTCAAAAATAATCTCGTGTTCCAGATTTTTCTGTCCGTTCAAATCAAAATCACCCCTTTTTTTCTGAAATAATTCTAACAAATCGTTTTTTAAATATCAATATCAACCTATTAAGAAAGCAAGAAACCGTCTTTTCAATGATTTCATTTTCCCGTAAACTGTAAACATACAAAGCAATATCTGCTGCCATTTTTTCTAATATTTCAGGAGGTCTCTTATGAATAAGTGGACAAGAGTAAATTTTCAGCCGAATCTTCCGCTTCATGAAAGCGGACGCGTAACGGCAGGCAAAGAACACATTCAGCTTTCCAAAGAAGCTGCAAAGGAAGGCATGGTGCTATTAAAAAATGAAAACAACGTACTTCCGCTCAAAAAAGGAAGCCATATCGCACTTTTCGGGAAAGGAAGCTTCGACTACGTAAAGGGAGGCGGCGGAAGCGGTGATGTGACTGTTTCCTATGTACATAACCTTTACGACGGGCTGAAAATGCAGGGCAATGCAGTTCAGATCTACGAGCCGCTCTGTGATTTTTACCGCAGCAATGTACAGTCTCAGTATGATGCAGGTGCTGCTCCCGGAATGACGGTTGAGCCTGCTCTTTCCGATGCGCTTGCGGACGGTGCACGCGCCTTTGCCGATACTGCTCTGATCGTAATCAGCCGTTTTTCCGGCGAGGGCTGGGACCGCTCCAGCATCGAGTGCAACAACGAATTCAATCCGTGGGAAAATGAAACCTCCATGCCGAAAATCTCTGCAGACGTTTTCCCGGACGGCGACTTTTATCTGACGAAAGCAGAAAAAGCGACGATCGCTCAGGTCACCTCCCGTTTTGACCGCGTTGCCGTTGTCTTAAATATCGGCGGGATCATTGACCTTAGCTGGGTACGTGATGATGCGCATATCTCTTCCGCTCTGCTTGGCTGGCAGGGAGGCATGGAAGGCGGCCTTGCGATGGCTGAACTGCTCGTCGGCAAGGGAACCCCTTCCGGAAAACTGGTCGACACCTTCGCAGCCAGAGTCGAAGACTATCCGTCCACAGAAGGCTTCCATGAATCCTTTGATTATGTGAATTACACAGATGACCTCTACGTCGGCTACCGCTACTTTGAAACAATCCCAGGTGCGGCAGAAAAAGTCGTTTACCCGTTCGGCTACGGTCTGTCCTACACCACATTTGATGTTTCTGTTTTAAAAATGTCCGAATGCGGTGACTCGATCTGTGCGCAGGTTCAGGTTGTAAATACCGGCCACACCGCAGGAAAGGAAGTCATTCAGCTCTACAGCCAGGCACCGGGCAAAATCCTCGACGGACCGGCACGCAAGCTGATCACCTATGAAAAAACGCGCCTTCTGCAGCCGGGTGAGCTGCAGATCGTAACGCTGTCCTTTGCAAAAAAAGACCTTGCATCGTACGATGACCTTGGAAAGATTGCAAAATCCGCTTACGTCCTGGAACAGGGTATGTACGCATTCTACATCGGTATTTCCGTGCGCAGTGCCGAAAAAGCCGCGTTTACGCTGGAAGTCAACGAACATACAATAACTCTGCAGCTTACCTCCCACCTCGCCCCGACCAGCCTTGCAAAACGGATGCGCTCGGATGGTTCCTTTGAGGAGCTTCCAACCGGCGAGTGCAACGATATGAACACCTGCGCATTCGAAAAGATGGTACCGGGCACCGAGGAAGGGATTCTTCCGGCCATTCGCGGCTGCGCGGCTGCTCCCCTTTATGACAACGGCGGACGCCGTCAGCTGATCGAAGTCGCAGAAGGGAAACTCAGCCTTGACGACTTCATCGTACAGTTAAGTGACGACGATCTGATCCATCTCCTCGGCGGTCAGCCAAACACCGGCGTTGCAAATACCTTCGGCTTTGGAAACCTGCCTGAATACGGCGTTCCGTCGATCATGACCGCAGATGGTCCTGCCGGACTGCGTATTGCTCCGCAGTGCGGTGTCTGCACAACTGCATGGCCATGCGCAACGCTTCTTGCCTGCACCTGGAATCCTGAACTTGTTTTTCAGGTTGGAGCCGCTGGTGCGGAGGAAGTAAAAGAAAATAACCTCGCCGTATGGCTGACCCCTGCGATCAACATTCACCGCAATCCTCTGTGCGGCAGAAACTTTGAATATTATTCTGAGGATCCGTTGATTGCAGGCAAAACAGGCGCTGCAATGGTGCGCGGCATCCAGTCACAGCACATCGCTGCTTCCGTAAAGCATTTTGCTGTCAACAATAAGGAGACAAACCGCAAGCACAGCGATTCCCGCGTATCCGAGCGTGCACTGCGTGAGATCTACCTGAAAGCATTCGAACTCATCGTAAAAGAAGCGCAGCCGTGGACGATCATGTCCTCCTACAACGCGGTCAACGGTCACCGCGCTTCCGAGTGCCGTGAGCTCCTTGAGGATATCCTGCGCGGCGAGTGGGGCTTTGAAGGCATGGTCACAACCGACTGGTGGACACGCGGCGAGCACTACAAAGAAATCAAGGCCGGAAACGATGTCAAGATGGGGAACGGCTATCCGGAGCGTGTCAAAAAAGCGATGGAGCTCGGCGAGCTTGGCCGTCCGGAGCTGGAGCACTGCGCACGCCGCGTACTGGGGCTGATCTTAAAGATCGACTGATATCGATCCATAAAAATATACACAACTACAAGTAGATTCGATCGATAAAAGAGATTCCGGGAATGCTGATTTACGCATTCCCGGAATTTTTTTACCCTAAAACATTTTGTAAAGCTGACATTCACGGTCTTCTTTCGCCACCTGCAGATTCATAAAAACTTCTCCCTTGCAGACAGGTTCCCTCCCTTATAAGGTTTCAGGAATAATCTCTAACACATCTCCCGATATTCCTTCGGCGCAATCCCGCTCAGGTAATGAATAAACGTCTTCGTCACAATCGACAGGCGGTCCATCGGAGGGGATGCGATCCCGATCGTCCGGTACTGCGGCGGATCCATCGGACGGACAGACAGTGCCAGATTGAAATTTTTCAGAATCAGTTCCGGCATGACCGTAATCCCAAAACCGTGCGATACCATCGACATTACAGAGAAGTCGTCGTTTAACGTGTAGCGCACCTGCACTTTTTTGCTGCTCCCGCGCAGCACTGCCTGAATATCATTGTCCGATCCTTTCATCGGAAGAATAAACGGCTCCTTTTTGATCTGCGCAAGCGTCAGCACCTGCTCCCGCTCCAGTTCATGGCCTTCCGGCAGCAGCACCAGCATCGGATCCTCGTACAGAGGTGCAAAAGAAAGCCCCTCCGCAGTCGGCGCACTCAAAAATCCACAGTCGATCTTCCCGCTGAAAATGTGTTCTGTGATCTCATCATAATCTCCTGCCAGCAGTTCAAATTCCACATTCGGATATTTTTTTTGAAAATCGCGGATTAAAAATGGAAGCCACTGCGCCGCTACACTCGTAAATGCTCCAAGGCGCAGCGTTCCCGCCACCACCTCATTGATCTCAAAAATCGACTGTTCCAGAGCCCGCTGATCGTTCACCAGCGTCTGGATTGGCTGTATCAGCCGCTTTCCATTTTCTGTCAGTGTTACCCCGTTTGATCCGCGGATCAGAAGCGGCACACCCGCCTCCCGTTCCAGCGCCGCAATCGAGTGGCTGACGCCCGCCTGCGTGTAGTGCAAAAGCTCGGCCGCTCTTGTAATATTTCCGACTTCAGCTACCTTTAAAAATATTTCATACCGGTTGAGTCCCATAACTTTTCAGAATGTCTCCCATTCATATAATTCTCTTTTCAAATGTCTTTACATGGGTATAATAGGACGTTGGGAACCGAAATGTCAAGCGTTCTCCCATTCTTTTTGTAATCAAAGCGATGGGGCGTCTGCCATTCCCTTTGCGGCGAAACGCCTGCTGGTTCGGGTCAAATTTCATTCTGACGTGAGGTAATCATCATGAGTCTTTTTTCTGATAAATTTTTCAAATCAAACGAAACCACATTTCCGCTCTCGGATACGATCGTGCTGCCTTCGCACCAGAACATCGGCTGGACGCAGCACCGTGCGGACGCACTGATCGGGCTGGTAGCAATGGCGTGGGGCAGTTCCTACCTGCTGATGAAGGTCGGCCTCGGTACGATCCCGCCGTTTTCGCTGATCGCGTTGCGTTTTCTGATCGCATTTTTCGCCGTATCATTGCTCTTCCGGGAAAAAATAAAACAGACTACACCACGCACGCTCCTGCGCGGCAGCATCCTCGGACTGTTTCTGTTTGGACTGTTTGCCTTCCTGATTCACGGCATGCAGACGACTTCCACCTCAAACGCCGGTTTTCTGACAAGTACGACTGTCGTTCTCGTCCCCGTCTTCCATGCATTGATCACCAGACGTCTTCCGAACCGTCCGATTGTGATCGGTACCTTACTGACTATGACCGGCATTGGTTTTATGACGCTGCAGCAGTCAATGACACTGCACAGCGGCGATGTGCTCTGCCTGATCGGTGCCGTTGTCTATGCTTTCCACATTCTGCTTACCGCTGATTTTACGAAGAAAGAAGACGGACTTCTTCTTGGCATCTGGCAGCTCGGATTTGCCGGACTTTACGGCCTGATCTGTACCATGCTTTTTGAGACACCGACGCTTCCGGCTGCTCCGTCCCAGTGGATGGCGGTTCTCGGCCTTGCCCTGATCTGCAGCGCATTCGGATTCGTCGCACAGCCGATGGCACAGAAATACACCACCCCGGAGCACACCGGACTTCTCTTCTCCCTGGAACCGCTGTTTTCCGCACTGTTCGCTTTTCTTTTCCTGCAGGAAACACTCTCCGCAAAGGGATATTTCGGAGCGGCTCTGATGATGGCAGGTGTACTGGTTGCTTCCGCTTCGCCAGAGAAAAAAGCGGCGCAAACCGCTCAAAACTGATTCATCTTCCAAAAAGCCATAACGGCCGCCACGATTTTTTGAATCGCAGGCGGCCTGTTTTTTTAACCGAGTCAAGCAAGTCCCCTGCTTCAATTGCGTGCAGCAATAAGCAGTGGGTAGGGACTTGCTTGTATCAGGAGTGGTACAAGCCACTCCTGATAAGCTGCGAAGCAGCTACTCGGTTATGAAATATCATAAGGAAGGACCCGCTTGCGGGAGGATCCCTTATGATCCTACAAGTAGCGAAGCGGATTGCGAATATCCGCTTTGACAGCAGAAGTCCTGCCGGAACCATCACACACACTCTTGAATCCTTTTTTCTCCGGCAAAACTCCTGCTCTCTTCATTATAAAATCCCTTGCTTTCGCTGTCAATTCTCCCCGTCAACTTTCACAGCAAAAACAGCCTTCTGCTCTTTTCCGTTTCCGTCATACGTGGAAAAATGAATTTTGAAATCACCGGCATTCTCCACGCCGATGCATGCCTGCGCCGTGCAGGTCGCACCAACCGGCGTCTCCTGCGGATAATCCGTTACATCGCCCGGATAGTCATAGCCCATCTTTCCTGCTGTATCCACAATGCCATCCTCCATAGAAAGATACAGTCCATTCCAGCCCTCTTCCTCATAACCAAGATTCTCATATTCATACGTAACGAGATAAACAGCCACCGGATTTTTATCAGAGTATTCATTGCGCTCCTGTGTCTCCTCCACCGACAGAACCGTAAGCTTCCACTGTCCATCAACCGTCCACGTCTCACCCATGCCGTATTCATCCTTCGAAACCTCAGACGCCTCTTTTGTCTCTCCTGCCTTTGCCTCATCCAGCTGCTTCTGCAGATCATCGATCGTCTGCTGCATCTCCACGATCTGCTCCTCCAGCTCCTGAATTCGGTCGTCCTTTTCATCCGCAAATGCGGTAAGCGAAAAAGCCGTAAGCCCTGCCACAAATAAGATTGCCGTCATTCTTTTTCTCATTTTCTATTCCTCCTTTTTCCCAAAGTTCTATTATCTTACCATACACGGCACACGGTTACAATCACAGGATTCTGCACCTTTACTTTTCTCCGAGATATGTTCGCAAATATTTTCTTTCCATCACTATCTTTCAGCGGCCTGAATACTATACAAGACTTTATCTTGCGAGGCTTCCTTCCTATATGATAAAATGAAATCACTTAGAGCATACATTACAAATGGATCCATCAAACATATCCATGTGCAGACAATGTAAGATTCAATCACCAAAAGGGGGACATTTACCATGGAGGAAATCAAAAAAATTCTTGCCTACAACAAACAGTTCGTCGAAGAAAAACGTTATGAACAGTACAGTGCCAGCAAATTTCCGAACAAGAAACTGGCGATCGTGACCTGTATGGACACACGTCTTGTCGAGCTGCTCCCGGCAGCGCTCGGCCTGAAAAACGGCGATGTCAAGATGATCAAAAATGCCGGCGGCGTTGTGACAAGCCCGTTCGGAAGCGTCATCCGCAGCCTGCTAGTTGCAATCATTGAGCTCGGCGTGACAGACATCATGGTTATCGGCCATACGGACTGCGGCGTGCAGCATATCGACAGTGAAATGATGATTCATCACATGAAGGAACGCGGCATCACGCAGGAATCCATTGATCTGATGAAATACTGCGGAATTGATTTTGAAAAATGGCTCTCGGGCTTTGATACCGTGGAGGATTCCGTGCGCGAAACGGTTGATACGATCCGCAACCACCCGCTGATTCCAAATGATATCAATATTTTTGGCTATGTGATCGATACACAGACGGGTGAACTCTATCCGGTGTGCGGACCGGCGCTTGATTAAGGAGTTCAAACAGTAAAACACCGCAGACAGCTTTCAGCATCCTGACATTTCCCTGAAAGTTTTCCGCGGTTTTTAAGAATACATTCATTTTTTTACGGATATGGTATGATATGATGCTTACAGATCGCATGAACGACATGCATGTAAATCAGGCAGACTGCAAACATCTGTCAGGTCTGCTCTGGAATATTAATCGGATAACCTTTCTGCGGAATCTTAGCCCACAATCTCCCACAAATGTTATCCTGTTTACACCACTACTTACATATTTCATAGCATAGGGGGAAAATGATATGAAAAATCAGATGCGAAAACTTGTTTCACTTACACTGCTTGCCACCTGCCTGACGGCCGGACTTGCCATAAGTGCAGCTGCCACATCAGAAGACAGTTCTTCTGGCAGTAGCCCGGACGGTCTGTTTACCTGCACGACTTCCCGCGATGAGAACAACAATATTCTTCTTGATTTTAAAGAATTTCAGCTGACGCTGCCGGATTCCTGGGCCGGAAAATGCCAGGTTTCCACAAGCGCAGATCACGCTGCCTTCTATCACATCGCTTCCAGGGAGGCCTGGACAAAGGCTCTTGATATCGAGCCGCACGGCGGATCCCTTTTCTCGATCTGTTATGCGGAAAATTTCGATTTCATCGACAGCGATCCTTCCTACGAGATTCTTGGAAATGGAGAAAACGGATGCTACTACGCTTCCTTCCCGACCGATATGCAGGGCTACACTGATGACGCGGATATCCTCGCAGAATTTCAGGAACTCTCCGGTGATGTCGACAAGGTGCTGGAGTCTGTTACGTTTAAGAAGGAAGGTGCAGGTGTTTCTTCCAGTGAATACATTCTGCTTCCTGACAGCTCCACCAGACTTCTCACCGAGGCGGACGTGGCAAATCTTGACGCTGACCAGATCCAGATGGCGATCAATGAGATTTACGCCGTACATCACCGCAAATTTGCGATGAAAGAAGTACAGGATTACTTTAATTCCAAATCCTGGTATAATGGCTACATTGAGCCAAACGATTTCGATGTCAGTGTGATGAATTCATATGAATCGCAGAATATCGGACTGCTTGTAAAATGGATGGAAGCCAAAAAATAAAAAATATTAAAATTTTTACATGTGAAAGGCGAAAGCAGGACAGGGAGCTCGGATTCGTTTCCGTTCTCCCTGTCCTGCTTGTATTTTCAATCTCTTGATTTTTCACTCCTGCTCCGGTCTGCGCACCGGCACAAATTTTGCCCGGTTCATCAGCGGATGAGACAGCTTGATCGCGCCCGGCTTCGGACATACCATGACGCATGCACCGCAGTAGTAGCACTCACCCGGATACACCACGAGCGGATGCTTTCCTTTTTCCGGTGACGGCAGCAGGATATCGCACTGACATACCGATGCGCAGCGATTGCAGCCGATGCACAGGCTGTCATCGTATTTCAGCGGCATTGTGCTGCACGGCACCGGCTCAACCGTAAAATCAATTCCGAGATTTTTTGTTTCTTTTGTCGTATCTTCCATCTTACTCATGCTCCGATGCCTCCTCTCCTTCTGATCTTATTTTCAAATCCGGCGAAACCATTTCCTGTTCAAAATTTTCTGAATTCTTTTCCGGCTGCACAGTCCCTGCGTGATATTTTTTCACCGCATACCGCTCAATGTAGTCCATATTCCGCTTCTCATATTCCGTCTGCAGATCGCCGAAATAATCAAGCGGCACGATACGTGTCACGGCCTCACCATTTTCCTGATGGATCAGGATATGATGGCGGTCGCGTTCCGGATCCATCTCCGTGTAATCACTGCGCCTGAAGAACAGCGGTGCGGAACTTGATTTTCTTGCCAGACTGGCATGAAGGACAAGCTGTGATACTGTCAGGATATCAAGCACCTCGTGGATTCGCATCAGATCATGCGGATTGGAAGCCGTCAGTTTCGGAACGATCTCCGTCTCAAAGCTCTTTAAAAGATCAAGTCCTTCAAGAAGCAGCGCATCGCATTTCACTCCGCCGCAGTAATTCTGCATCGCCTTGGAAATCGCCATATTGAGCTCTTTCCAGGACATTCCATCCTCTTTGTCTACGTAAAGCGGTGCATACAGCCGCTGCTTTTCTGCCTCTACATCCGCGCGATTTACCTCTCCGAGCGAAACGGTCCGTGCGTAGTCCGCTGCTTTTCTGCCCGCATAATAGCCGGTCGCACATGCGAAGCCTGCGCAGTCCGATGCGTAGACCTGATCGCCTGCCGCATAAATCCCGTCAATGTTCGTCTTCATATCCCAGTCATGCATCACGCCGCCCGGTGCCCCAAAGAACTGGCGCTCCTGCTCCAGGAAATTCGCAGACTGCCAGCCCGTACCGTAGCTCTGCAGCATATGTTTTTCCGGGTCAAAACCGCGCTCTGTATAATTCTGATAGATCGGGATCTTCGTCTTCGCCTCTTCACCAACCATCATGCCCCAGATGACCTTCCGTTCTGCCTCCGGCATCCGGCTTAAATCCGCATAAAACGGCAGCTGATAACCACGCTTCATCAGCTCCTCAAAATTCAAAGTTTCCGGTCCGCGGTACTCATATTTCGGCTCGTCGATGACACCGCCCTTTAAGAAAAATTTCTGCCCCGGCGCCGGATAATACCGTTCAGACACCGTTTTCAGTTCTTTTCCGTCGCGGTCCACATATGGAATTTCCACGCCGCGCGCGTCAACCATCGTTGCCGCATACCATGTATTGTGGTTGTTGCCCGCACCGTACGGCGGGAAGCTGCGTCCTGCCGCGGAAAACTCCGCCCGCACCGATTTTTCCATCATCGTAAATTCGATACCGGCGCGCCAGCCCATTGCATGGCCGCTTCCGATACTCTGCATTGGACGAAACTCACAAAGTCCCGTCGTATCCGGATTAAACAGCCAGACACGCGCCGGACGTGACATCGTCAGAACCGTAGATTTTGCACGGAAAATACAGAATTTTCCGGTGTGGACATTCATGCCCATCGCACCAATTCCGCGCTTTTTCAGTGTCCCATCTGCGTCTGCTTTCTGCTCCACCAGAAGCGCCGTCGCCTCGGTCCGGTCATAAAGCTTTACCCCAAGCCGCCTCAGTTCTTTTACGAGTGCCGGCTTGAATGTCGAACCCCAGACGCGGATCGTATAGCGGTTCTTATAATCGTACGCAAACATCAGCTTTGTCTCGTCATCCCGGAACTCCGCACCTTTAAACTCATCATCCGTATCGCGCACCTTGCCGCCGAATGATTCCAGGTCAAGCAGACGGTCATATCCCTCGCGGCATTCAATGTAATGCGCGATACCGTTGCTGTACCAGTCCTGCTCGTTCACATATGCACTTGCGATTTCCTCCGGTGTCACCTGACAGCACGGATTCGTACAGGCCGACTCCCAGTGGTCAAAACCGGTGCCGCCGGAGCCGCTGCGCTCTGCCGCTCCTTTTTCCACCAGTGTTACGGATAAGCCGCTGCGTGCTGCCGCGATCGCCGCAAAGCAGCCTGCCAGGCCGCCGCCAAGGACAAGGACATCACTCTCGATGACCTCCTCCTGACCAGCCTCGTTCGCATACGGCCATGTATATTTCATCTCTTCCATATCGTTCTCCTTTACAGCTCCAGTCCTTCTGCGTACGGACACGCCGTGTAATGCCCCGGCTGCGTCTCCCGCAGCTCCATAGTACAGCTTCTGCATTCCTCTTTCGCATACGGACAGCGTGCCGCAAAACGGCAGCCCGGCTTCGGATTGATCGGGCTTGTGACTTCGCCCTGCAGCAGTTCTCTGCGCTTGTGGCAGGATTCAATGCTCGGGATCGGAATCGCATTGAGCAGCGCCCGCGTGTACGGATGCTGTGGATGCTCAAAAATCTCGTCCGCCGGAGCATACTCCACACATTTTCCAAGATACATGACCATGATCTCATCCGAAATATGTTTTACAACGGAAAGGTCATGTGTGATAAAGATATACGTCAGATTCCGGTCTTCCTGCAGATCCATCAGAAGATTCAGGATCTGTGCCTGAATCGATACGTCAAGCGCCGATACTGGTTCGTCACAGACGACAAATTCCGGATTGAGGATCAGCGTACGGGCGATTCCGATCCGCTGCCGCCGGCCGCCATCCAGTTCATGCGGATACGCCGCTGCAAGCCTCGGAGCCAGTCCGACGATTTCCATGATCTCATCCACACGATTATCGACTTCCTGTCTCTTTTTGCACAGCTTGTTGACAATTAACGGTTCTGCGATCAGCTGGCGAATCGTCATTCGTCCGTTCAGGCTTGAATATGGATCCTGAAAGATCATCTGCATTTTCGGGCGCACAGCCTTCATCTGTTTTTTGCCAAGCTTCGCAATGTCCGTTCCCTGAAACAGGATTTCTCCGGCCGTCGGCTCATTTAAACATAATAAGGTGCGTCCAAGCGTTGATTTTCCACAGCCGGACTCGCCTACCACGCCGAGCGTCCTGCCCCGCTGGATCCGAAAGCTCACATCATCCACCGCATGCAGCATTCCGCCCGGTGTTTTGAAATATTTTTTGAGGTTTTTTACTTCGAGAAGTGTCTCGCTCTTTTTATTTTCCATCAATCCTGTTTCCACCCTTTCCGGCCAGATGGCATCTCACAAGATGACCGTCCTTTTCCCACGTCTGCGGTTTCTGTTTCCGGCACTGCTCCATGCAGTGTTTGCACCGCGGCGCAAAACTGCAGCCTTCCGGAAGATTGGAAGGATCCGGCATCAGACCCTCGATCGGATGCAGGCGTCTCGCATTCTCCTTCAGGTTCGGAATGGAACCAAACAGGCCGACTGTATATGGATGGTGCTCATCACCGGTAAAAATCTGCTCCAGTGTACCGTATTCTACGATCTCCCCTGCATACATGATGCCGACCTTATCGCACGTCTCCGCGACTACGCCAAGGTCATGCGTGATCATGATCACGGAGGTGCCGTATTTTCTCTGCAGGTCACAGATAATTGAAAGGATCTGCGCCTGAATCGTCACGTCAAGCGCTGTCGTCGGTTCATCCGCAATCAGCAGCTGCGGGTTACAGACAAGCGCCATCGCAATGACAACTCTCTGCCGCATGCCACCGGAAAACTGATACGGATACTCCCTGCCTCTTTCTTTCGGGATCCCGACAAGCTCCAGCGTCTCGTCGACCTTCTGTTCGATCTCCTTTGAGGACATCTCGCTACTGTGATGCAGATAAAGTGCCTCACCGATCTGCTCGCCGACCGTGAGCACCGGATTCAGTGCCGTCATCGGATCCTGAAAGATCATGGAAATACTCTGTCCTCTGACCTTCTGCATTTCATGCTCACTTAAATTCAGCAGATTCTCCCCCTCAAATAACACTTTTCCGCCGGTCACATGGCCGGTTCGCTCCGGTAAAAGGCCAAGGATCCCAAGTGCAGTCGTCGTCTTTCCGGCTCCCGTCTCACCGACAAGTCCCAGTGTTTCTCCTGCACCGATGGAAAAGCTAATATCGTTGACGGCATAAACCGTTTCCAGATCTGTCTTATAACAGATCGATAAATTTTCAATCTTTAATACTTCTTCTTTTGCTTCCATCGCAGCCTCCCTAATCCTTCAGTTTCGGATCCAGTGCATCTGTCAGTCCGTCACCCACCAGGTTGAATGCTAGGGAAGAAAGAATGATAAAGATGCCCGGAAATACCAGCATGTACGGCGCTGTAAACAGATATGTCTGCGCATTTGAGAGCAGTGCACCCCACTCCGGAGACGGCGGCTGGATTCCCATGCCGATAAAACTAAGCCCGGCTGCGGAAAGGATCATATCTGAAATCGACATGGTAGTGTTTACAATGATCGGTCCCATCGCATTCGGCAGCACGTAGCGGAACAGGATGCGCGGCGTCGATGTGCCGTACGATCTCGCGGCCTCCACATAGTCCTGCTCGGCAACCGTCAGCACAAGCGAACGGATCAGCCGCACATTGCCCGGAATGCACGATACCGTGATCGCAATAATCAGGTTGCGCAGGTTCGTGCCGAGCGCCGCCACAACGGCCAGGGATAACAGAATCGGAGGCACGCAGGCAAATACATCGATGATACGGCAGATCACATTGTCGACCACGCCGCCGAAATAACCTGCACTTGCTCCGAGGATCGCTCCGAACACAAGCGCCATCAAACTTGTCGCTACTCCGATAAACAGGGAAAATCTGGATCCGTGCACGACTCTGGCAAACAGGTCACGGCCATATTCATCGGTTCCGAAAAAGTGTGCCAGGCTCGGTCCCTGAAGCCGGTCAGCTCCCACCTGCTCAATACATTTTGAATACGGGACGATCAGATCCGCAAACAATGCGATGCCCAGAATAAAGACCAGAATCACAAGTCCGAGCACGGCAGCCTTGTTTTTGCGGTATCGCCGCCAGATTTCTTTCAGCTGTGAAGTTTTCTTTTTGCTCCGCGTCACGCCTGCACTGCGGAGTGTCTGTGTTGTCTCAGCCACGGCTCTTTCCTCCATTCTGATATTTTGCCTTGATACGCGGGTCAATAAATGCATACAGCACATCGACCAGCAGGATTACGAAACTGAACAGCACCGCCAGGAATAACGTTGCTCCCATAACCATCGGAATATCCTTCTGGCGGATCGCAGTCGTGATCAGCGTGCCCATGCCCGGCATCGCAAATACCGTCTCCGCGATGATCGCACCGCCAAGCGAGGCACCGAAGCCTCCGCCAAGCGTTGTGACGACCGGAAGAAGCGCGTTGCGCAGTGCATGCTTCCAGATGATGCGTTTTTCGGATGCGCCCTTTGCCTTCGCCGTGCGGATATACTCCTGACGGATCGTTTCCAGCATCGCTGATCTGGTCAGACGCAGAAGTCCTGCGGCGGAGGTCAGCGAAACCGTCAGGGTCGGCAGGATAAAATGCTTCAGAGAACTTGCACCAAAAGATGGCAGCCAGCCAAGCTTTAACGCAAACAGGAGAAGCAGCATCAGTCCAAACCAGAAGCCCGGAATCGATGCGAAGATCAGCGCTACCACCACACAGACGTGATCCAGCACAGAATACTGCCGCACTGCCGAAAGAATACCGAGAGAAATTCCGATAATCGAGGATACAGCCATCGATAAAACAGCCAGTGTCAGCGTGTTCGGAAAACGTGACATAATATCCGCCATGACCGGACCGCGGCTCTGGTAAGAAGTACCGAGGCTGAAATGAAAGATAATGTCGCCAATATAATTAAAAAACCGGATCAGAAACGGCTTGTCATAGCCAAATTCCGCATTCAGTGCGGCGATGTCTTCCGGCTTTGCCGTGATGCCGAGGATGATCGAACCAGGATCACCAGGCGTCAGCGACAGGATGGTAAACACAAGAAATGCCACCCCGAGCAGCACCGGAATCATATATAAGATTCGTTTGATTACGTATTTTGTCATCTAAGACATGCTCCTTCCTCATAACAGAAGGCGGAGATGCCGGATTTTTCCCGGATCCCCGCCTGCTGCGCTCTAGCAGCTTATCTGCTGTTTTCATGAACGGATGCTTTTTTCGCTCCGTACTTTTTTGTTCCCGGACACTTTTTACGATTTCGCGGACACTTACGTCCGTTTTCTGCACGTTTTTTTGTTTGCAGATACGTAACTGTTCAGAACCACCTCCAAAATGCTGCGCATTTCGTCGGTGTGGCGTATCCGCCAAATAGATTTCCATGTAAAAGTGTTCATTCATGCAAGCATGATTCACACTTTTGCATGAAAATCTGCTTGGCTCTGAACAGTTACGCAGATACTTACTCAGCCCAGGAGAAATCATACAGGTAGTAGTTTCCTTCCAGTACAAATTCCGGACAGGTCAGGTCGCTGTTGTATGCGTACAGTGTCATCGGGTTGCACATTACCGCGTAGATCGCCTCGTCCTGTGCCTTTGTAAAGATCTCATTGAAGATCTCTGCCCGCTTGTCGTTGTCTGTCTCAGTTCTCGCCTGCTCAAACAGCTTGTCCATCTCTTCATCGGAGTATCTTGCATTGTTTGCGATTCCGATATAGTCAGAAGTAAATGCCATCTCCAGTGTCTGCGTGTCTCCTTCCAGAGTCATATTCAGCGCCGTAATTCCGTAGCTTCCGTTCTGCAGGTCACTGATGTAAGAGTTGAACTCTTTTACGGAAATTGTCACATCCAGTCCAACTGCCTTCAGGTCATTCTGGATTACGGTTGCCAGATTGGAGTATTTCTCTGCTACCAGGATCTCACCAAGATCATACGGTGTTTCGATGCCTGCCTCTGCAAGCAGCTCTTTTGCTTTCTCCGGATCGTAGGTGTACTGGAACTGGTCATCCGAATAACCGAAACGCTCTTTTGCACAGATGTTGGAGTTTACTTCCGCCTCGCCGTCGTAGCATACTGCCACGAGGTTGTCACGGTCGATTGCATAGTTGATTGCCTGACGAACCTTCACATCATTGAACGGCTCTTTTTCTGTGTTCATTGCGATGTAAGAAAATGCGGAGGTCGGCACCTCAGCGATCGTGATCGCCGGGTTTGCTTCCAGCTGCGGCTTCGTCGCGGAATCAATCTCTGCGAAGTTTACCTCACCGGTCTGCAGTGCGATTGCCTTTGTGGAGGAATCCGGAATCACCTCAAAGGTCACTTCCTTGATCTCCGGTGCTCCTCTGTAGTAATCCTCATTTGCTTCCAGTTTGATATTGCTTCCCTTTGCGCGGCTGACAAACTTGTACGGGCCGGTTCCGATCGGATTGTTCACGAAATCATCCTCGGAGGACTCATAGTATGCTTTCGATGCGATCATCGGAGAACAGATACCCTGCAGGAACGGGGAATACGGTGCGTCCAGATGACATACCACCGTGTGCTCGTCTGTTGCCTCTACGCTGGAAAGCATGGAGATCTGAGATCCCTGATATTCGGATGCCTTGTACAGCTCAATGGAAAATACCACATCGTCTGCCGTAACCGGTGTGCCATCGTGGAACGTCACATCGTCTCTTAAATGGAAGGTATAATCCAGTCCGTCATCGCTGATCTCATAGCTCTCTGCGATACGCGGCTCCGGATCTTTTGTTCCATCCGGGCTGTAGTAAAGCAGGGTGTCGTAAATCTGGTTCAGTACGCCGAGCTCTACCGTGGTAGAAAAATCTGTCGGATGAAGGGTATCCACATCCGCATCCACTGCAACTACAATGTCGCTCTTGTCTGCTGCGAATGAAGTCATGGATACTGCCATGCAAAGGCATGCAGCAGCGAGTAAAGCAAGTCTCTTTTTCATAATGTTTTCCTCCTTTTTGTGTCGGGTAGTGTCAAAAACTACCTGTTTTTTTGTTTTAAAATCTTTTAAAAACCTTGAT